>ULXK01029013.1_pt1 | contig 24559 bp, 23 predicted proteins | sample 1961201 | NCBI WGS metagenome assembly ULXK01 (sample SAMEA4835836, study PRJEB28245) | human gut metagenome | biome: gut microbiome; material: fecal sample | place: Denmark | collected 2008
TTTTCATAAAAAATACTTGAATTTTATATAGTTAGCTACTCTTTCTTTTAGGATTCTTAAAAAGTTTAAACCTTATTACTTTTTTCAGAATTTGAATACAATTTTGTCAATAATTTTGCGATAGGAGAAATCCAAAACCTTCTAAAGATTTCATAATCTTCTTTTGAACGATTATTGTCTTCTATAATTTCTGTTGTTGTTGATTCTTCATGAATACGATGTCCCATTAATGGCTTATTCACAAATACGAATCTTCCATCCATTTTTGAAGCAATTTCCCAGGCACTCCAATCAATATCACACTTCATATCATTCGCAAATAAAGTTTTTACATTTAAATTCTTCTGACAAAAAGTAACTGCAGGACAACAAATAGGGTCACCTAACATTAAAGGCAATCTTTTAATAAATTTTCTGTTCGACTTCTCTTTGTTATGTAATGGCTTCAACATCATCCTTTTTATTTTTAAATTTGTATTCTCATATACTCTTTTGCCATTTCGTAATTCAAAATAATCTGTAAATAAAATCGTAGCATCCTTATACTTCCAATAATTATTAACTATCTCTTTTGAATAAGTAGGATCATAAATATCATCCTGATGGGCAATTGTTACTAAATCAGTATTTACACAAGTTCTCGCAAAATCAAAATCATATCCAATCCCCTTTCCAGGATTTGGATTATCTATGATTTCTAAGTTATATTTATTTGCCAATTGCTCAATAAATGCATTTCTTGTAGAAGTTGCAATTACAACATTACTTTTAAATTCTTGATTCAATACAGATTGAATGCAAGTTTCTAAATATCTTGATTCTTTATAAGCTAATACTACAAAAGTATGAGTTATCATAATCTACTCACCCTTCTTTTCTTCTAAATCACTAACCCTATTCTTTAAAATAGAAATTTCTTGTACTAATAAAGTAATCTTTTTCTTTTGTCCTGAAACAATCACAGTTAATGAAATTGTAATAAACAACAAGATGACAAATAAAACGCCCGTCACCATATTAGAAATGGTTTGAAATCCTATTAAGTTTGCAAGTGAGACTAAAATGCCTGGCCAAATTGAAAGAATAATTAATAAAATAACGCCTATTCCCCATAATAAAGAATATTTAACAGGAATCATATCTTTATGAAGTACTCTCAAAATAACTGCAGCCAAAATAAGGGCAATAATCAAAATAGATAATCTTAAATTAAATGGCATTATTTTGACCTCCTTGTTCCAATAATCATAATAGATAAAAGAACATTAATCATATAGTAAGCATTCTTCCAACTACGAATAGAAGAAACTCCCCCACTACGCTCATTCATCTCTACAGGTACTTCACTGATTTTCTTACCTTCTTTTAATATTTGTGTAGTCGAAATCGGTTCTGGATATTCTAAAGGATAATCCAAGGCAAATTGTTTAATCAAGCCTTTATCAATAGCACGAAAACCAGATGTCACATCATATAATTTTTCATGTGCGAAGCACTTAATAAAAGAAGAAATAATTTTGATTCCCATTTGTCTAGCCTTTGTAGATTTAAATTCACTCGTAGAACCCTCTACAAAACGAGATCCAATTGTCATATTAGCCTTACCCTCAATAATAGGTTTACAAATGTCTTCCACATAATTCACATCATGCTGACCATCCCCATCAAATTGAATCGCAATATCATAGTTATTTTCAAAAGCATATTTATACCCTGTTTGAACAGCACCACCAATACCCAAATTATGAACCAACTTAATATGCGGAATATCATGTTCAACAAGTATTTGTTCTGTATTATCCTTTGATCCATCATTAATTACAATGTAATCCAAAGAATTAAAATGATTTTTATTATATTCATCAATTGTCTTAGTTGTAGACAATACTGAATCTTGTTCATTATAAGCTGGAATAATTAATAAAATCTTATTCATTAGAATCTCCTATTCTATTTAATCATGCTTTTTTTAAATATTAGCACAACTATTATTGTACTACATATTTCATAGATATATTAAAAAAATTCGTTCTCCCATTAGAGAACGAATACTATTTATAGAATATATTTAATTTTATAGATATTGACACCAGATTCATCATATACTTTATCAAATTTTACATAACCATTATTGAAATCAATATCACAATCTCCATTAGTAAATACATACTTTACTTTTGCTTTTTTTAAATCCTTATAAGACAAGTTAAGTGTTATATAATCACTTTGAATCAATTCAAAGCTAGTATCTTCTTGTGTCAATATCACTTGAACATGTTCGTAGCGGTTATAGATTTTTTCATACTTTTTATCTGGATCCAATGTATGCCATAACTTTAAATTAGGATACGTATTCACAAAATTGATTGTAGGCGCACCACACATTACTGTAAAACTTGGTGTTTCAATACCACCAAGTGTTACCCACTTTGATTTTGGATCTGTTGAAACAATTTTTGTAATTTCTTGAGCAGCCGGCTTTGCGTATACACTAGATAATCCTATCGATATTGGTCTAACACATATTCCAGAACAAATAGATATAACACTAATCAAAATTCCAAACTTCTTGAAGCCTTTATCTTTATAATTTGTCATTAAATAGAAAGATAAGAAGAAAATCAAAATGAATAATAATATCATTCGATATTTATTCAGATAATCTGCAAAAGAAAATTTACATATTAAAACGGATTCGCATGCAAATATAATAGCTATTATACTACCAACTATTGGCTTAATATGTTTTTCATCTTTGTAAAAAGACAAAAAACGAACAATTAAAATAACTTGCACTAATCCAAGGATATCAATCATTCTAACACTAGTTGAATGCGTAAAAAGTAACAATTTTGCGACAATTGGTGGTAAGCCAATTGTTGTATAGATAATCATTGGAATTTCTACAATCAATAAAAGAATAGATAGTAAATCTTTCTTTTTACTCTTTATAGAATAATACAAACTTAATAAAGTAGATAATGGAAACAAACAAAAGAAAATACCAGATTCACTATTGTTGTACATATCTTTAATCGGAAAGAACAAAGATTGTGCATAACACAATAGTTTACCAATCTCATTCGATCCGTATTCTACACGTTTTCCTGGATATACCGTTTGATTAATAATTTGAATATATTCCTTTGTGCTAATAAAATAACTCAATACAAGTAAAATACAAATTACTATAGCTCCAAAAAAAATAAACCATTGTACTTTAGATTTCCCTTTGATTTGTTCAAAATTTTCTTTTATCATCCATATTCCAATAGCTAAATAAACATAACCAACAGGAACTTGCCATGCCGGGTATAAGTTACAAACAAAAATACTGAAACTTAAAGCTATTAATAAGCCAAATATAACTTGTTTTTTAAAGTTGTCTTCATTGATAAATTTGTAAAAAAACACTAATGTTGCTGTTCCGCTTAATAGATAATTTGGAAATCCCCACCATAAAAAATAAGACGAAAAGATAGTCATTGTTGCACCAGTAAATGCTACTAATTTATTTTTGGAAAGGATATAATATAATTCCATACTGAATAAGAAGGCAAACACAGGTACAAAATAGAAGTAAAAGCTAAAAGCATTTTCTAAAGGTAATATCGTAAAGATTAGTTTCCATGGTTGATACGCTATCATAGCCAATCCCATATATACACCACTTATAATATTTAATGTATCTGTTCCCCTTAAAATTATATTATATTTGCCAAATGAAGGATCATTCATTACAGAGGCAAAAATACCTGGATTATTTACTAAAAACTCATCTGAACGTATAGTGCGAATTTTTCCAAATATTGGATAAGATAAAGCATCTACCTTATCCCCTTGTATAGTCATAGTATAATAGGCCATTGAGTCACCATTGATTTTAAATATTGTGACAAACAACAACAAACCTATTCCTATATACCAACGATATTTAAACATAAAATCATAGATTTTCTTCACTGGATATACAAAATGCAAACTTAAAAAGAAAACTACAAAAAACAATATGAATGCACGATATAATGGAATTCTTAATCCTTCAATTTGAATTCCACTGTTCAATGTCCATACACTCGATGGCACATAAAATGCTAACAATAAAGAAACGCAGATTGAAAATAGACTAGCACATAATACTTTCTTGGAATTATGTCCTGTAATATGAAAAAGTAATCTATTTATCATAGATTACTCATTTCTTTCAAATAACGTGCTAGTGCATCCTGCCAAGTAGGTAATGGTTTAAAACCATTTTCTGCGAGTTTAGATTTATCTAAACGAGAATTAAATGGACGAGCCGCCTTTGATAAACCATATTCTTCTGTTGTTACAGGATTGACTTTAGTAGTATATCCAGCTTGTTTAAAAATTTCACACGCAAAATCATACCAGCTAATATATCCACCTTCATTAGTTGCATGATAGTAGCCATATTTATCTGTTTCAATCATATCAACTAATAATCGTGCTAAATCAAATGTATATGTTGGCGTACCAATTTGATCATTTACTACTCGTAATGTATCAAATTTCTTTCCTATATTTAACATAGTCTTAATGAAGTTATTTCCATTCTTTCCAAATACCCACGCAATACGAACAATGAAATATTTAGATAACGTATTTGAAACAGCTAGTTCTCCACCAAGCTTAGTCTGCCCATATACATTCAATGGTTTATAATCCTTACAATCCGGTTGCCAAGGCTTAGTTCCTTGTCCATCAAATACATAGTCTGTAGAAATATAGACCATCTTCGCATCTACTTCTTTACAAGCATCCGCAATATTTTGTGTACCATCCACATTAATAGCTTTAACCTTAGCCTGTTTATCTTCATCTTCTGCTAAGTCTACAGCCGTCCATGCTGCACAGTGTACAACCACATCTGGTTTTACTGCTTTAATTGTATTCATTACAGCTTCTTTATTAGTGATATCCAAAGATATATATTCAGCTGTCGTTACATACGAACCATCCTGAATACCACTATAGCTTTCAGCTAAGTCTGTACCTACTCCAACATATCCTCTAGAAGCCAATTCATTCATTACATCATGACCCAATTGTCCAGCCACACCAGTCACAAAAATCTTCATAAGAAAACCTTCCTTTCGTTTAAGAAGAAAAGCTAAAGATTATTCCTTAGCTCTTCCTTTTTCTACATACATCTTTTCAAAATAGTTTTGGTATTCACCACTAATGATGTTTTCCCACCATTCTTTATTGTCTAAATACCATTGGATTGTCATTGGAATACCTGTATCAAATGTATATTTTGGTTTCCATCCAAGTTCTGTTTCCAACTTCGTAGGATCAATCGCATAACGCATGTCATGACCTTTTCTATCTGTTACATACGTAATTAAGCTTTCAGGTTTGTTTAATGCATGTAATACAGTCTTCACAACTTCTAAGTTTGTTCTTTCATTGTGGCCACCCACATTATAAACTTCACCAACACGTCCCTTACGAACAATTAAATCAATAGCTACACAGTGATCATATACATGCAACCAGTCACGTACATTTTCACCAGTTCCATATACTGGAATTGTTTCATCATTTAATGCACGAGAAATAATTAATGGAATTAATTTTTCTGGGAAATGATAGGGACCATAGTTATTTGAACAACGACTAATTGTTACTGGCAAACCATACGTTCTGTGGTATGCAAGAACAAATAAGTCAGCACTTGCCTTCGCACTTGAATAAGGACTTGAAGTGTGAAGTGGAGTGTTTTCAGTAAAGAACAAGTCAGGACGGTCTAATGGTAAATCACCATATACTTCATCCGTTGATACTTGGTGATATCTTTGAATACCATACTTAACACAGGCATCTAATAATGTAGTTGTACCCATAACGTTTGTCTTAACAAAGATTTCCGGGTCTTCAATACTACGGTCAACATGACTTTCAGCCGCAAAGTTAACTACTACATCAAATTTTTCTTTTTCAAACAAATCCATGATAAATTCACGATCTGCAATATCACCCTTGATAAACTTGTAGTTAGGCTTATCTTCTACAGGCTTACAAGTCTCTAAGTTACCTGCATACGTCAATTTATCCAAGTTTACAATCATATCCTCAGGATATTTATTTACCATATAATGTACAAAGTTTCCACCAATGAAACCAGCACCACCCGTTACTAAAATTTTCATTCTTTTATTCTCCTTTATAAACAAATTGATTATTTGATTCTTCTAAAGTAGGACCAATCTGATCTTTTTCACTCAATACAGGCTCAATACCATTTAATAATGAACCCCAATCTACATTACAAGTCGAATCATCATAACGCATACCACCCTCAGATTCCTTGTTGTATACATTATCCACTTTATATCTAAACTCAACATTATCCGTTAAAGTTAAGAATCCATGCGCAAATCCCTGAGGAATAAAGAACTGTCTATGATTCTCTTCACTCAATTCAACACTTACCCATTGACCAAATGTTGGACTTCCCTTACGAATATCCACAGCCACATCAATCACTGTACCCTTCGTACAAGAAACCAATTTACTCTGTGCATAAGGCGGATTTTGCCAATGCAAACCACGAAGCGTACCCTTCTGCGCACTAAAAGACATATTGTCCTGTACAAAATCAACTGTAATACCCATCTTCTCATATTTAGGCTTTGAATACGTCTCCGTAAAATAACCTCTATGATCACCAAATACATCCGTATCAATAATCAATACTCCAGGAATCTTTGTTTCAGTTACCTTCATCACTATACCCCCAATTACTTAATATACTTACGATCCATAATCTTCTTCAAATAAGCACCATACTGATTCTTCTTATAAATTTCATAAGTAGATGCTAATTCTTCATCACCAATCCAACCATTGTCATACGCAATCTCTTCAAGACACGCAATCTTACGATGCTGGTGCTCCTCAATTGTCTTCACAAAATTTGTCGCATCCACTAAAGACTCATGCGTACCCGTATCTAACCAAGTAAATCCATCACCAAGTAAAGTGACATTCAATTCACCATTCTCTAAATAAATACGGTTCAAATCTGTGATTTCCAATTCACCACGAGGACTCGGTTTTAAATTCTTCGCATACTCAACCACTTTATTATCATAGAAATACAATCCTGTAACCGCATAATTTGACTTAGGACGAGTTGGCTTTTCCTCTAAACTAATCGCCTTACCCTCAGAATCAAATTCTACAACACCAAAACGTTCAGGATCCTCTACATAATAACCAAATACGGTAGCCCCAACTTCATTTTCAGCAGCCGCACGAAGACGCTTCGTCAAACCATGACCATGGAAAATATTATCACCCAAAATCATCGCACAACTATCATTACCAATAAACTCTTCACCCAAGATAAACGCTTGAGCAAGTCCATCTGGACTTGGCTGAACCTTATAAGAAAGCTCAATACCAAACTGATGACCATCCCCCAATAACTCTTGAAAACGAGGTGTATCATCCGGAGTTGAAATAATTAAAATCTCACGAATCCCAGCCTGCATTAAAATAGACATAGGATAATAAATCATTGGCTTGTCATAAATAGGAAGTAATTGTTTACTAGTCACCTTAGTCAAAGGATACAAACGAGTACCACTACCACCAGCTAAAATAATACCTTTCATAATGTGTACCTCCATAATTGATTACATTATATCACATATAAACAATAAACCCTAACGTTACGTTAGGGTCAAGAACTATTTTTAAATTACTATATTAAAGAAATGGATAATACTATAAATAGTTGGAATATCAACCAAAATTATAAATGGAATAAAATAGTAGATTCGATTGAATTTATTTAACAAACCATTCGATAAAGCTACACACAATAAAAGTACCAAAGGTAAGAAGTATCTTCCTTGTACACCTTCCGTAACAAAACTTCCAACTGTAGTCCAGTACAAATACATTCCTAAAATAATCAATATAATTTCTATTGCAATAATACAAATATACCAGAATCTGTTACCTAGCTTATGTTTCACACTTTCTGTGCATGTTGCAAAGATCATTGAAACAAAAAATAGATAGTAAGAAAGTTTTGGTATCTGGATAGCTAACCAGCCCAAATTACTGACCATTGTACTAATATAGAAATCTTTCTTTTCTAAAATAGTATGATATAACATTCTGAAAATATTCATTTTATCTTCCAATAAGAATTGAATCTGTTTAGCACTATCCACATGTGCAGTTTTGTAATAAACTTTAAATGCTTCAGATACAGTCATATCTTTTTTTAGATAATTTGAAATTAGCAAAAGAAACATAGCACTCAATATAAATATAATAATTAATTTCACTTGTTTCTTTGATATATGAAGTAATTTAGGAATCACTCCAAAATAAATGCCAAATATTGGTAAATAGACGAATTTTACTAAAAGAATAAATATAATTAAACTACAAACAATCACTATATCCTTCGTTTCAATCTTTTCCTTATCAAACAAATACAAAAAGTAAGCAACGCTTAAAATACATGCTGCAATAATACTACAATCTGAAGAATAAGAAGCTGCCAATTGAATCAGCATTGGATTAAAACAAAAAACAAAGAATACATTTTTTAATCTTGGGGTTATTTTAATTGAATATGAAACAACACTAATAAACAAAGCTAAGTTAGCCATTCTTCCTAAGTAATAACATGTATATAAAGATAAATGCAAAATCTTACCTAAACCTAACGCAATTCCTGGCACTAAATAAACCAATGCATTATAATTTGATGCTTCTTCAAACAATGTATATGTTGGATGAAAAGTAAATCCAAAATTATTAAATACTTCAGCATAAGATTTTAACTTTTGAATACCATAATCCGAATCAATATATACTTCTTTTATTGTTTTGATATTTAAGTTGGAAATCAAATAAGCTCTTTGAAAGTGTGACTGCTCATCTGGCACATAATCCGGAAGCATCACAAACATAAAGGATATTCCGATTGGAATCATGAATAAAACAAACAATAAATCAATTCGGTCTTTCATTCTTTTAAATACATAATAGAAATATACACAGAAGATATAGCCAAATACAACAATTAAAATCAGACTAACTATACTAAATTTTCGATAATCCCACCAACAAGAAAGATATCTTAAGCCTGACAAAACAGATGCCGTAGCTAAAATCCACTCTACAACAAACAACCAAATCAATTTTATACGTTTAACATTATGCTCCACTACCTTCAGTATTTTACTATCCTTATGATTTTTAATAGTTATTCCTAAAGGAATGAGTAACAACACACAAGGTGTCATATATATTAACAATCTACTCATACCCTCTATCCTCTTCTCTTCTTACAAATAAATAAACCAGCTTGTTTAGTAACAACAATTTTATCATTCCTCTTTAATAACTCTTCAACATACTCCTTAAATTCATTTAATCTAGGCCCCAATATTTCATTTTGATTCCCATGACAAGACATAATATAATCAATCAATGGTTTTGACTCAGTAATTTCTAATGAATCTTGATAATCCTTTCGTTGAACATTGAAGAAGTATTCTTTTAAAATACTTTCTCCATTTTCTAAACCAAAGATATCATACAAACTATGATTCGATAGATTAATTCTAGAATCAAAGTTCTGTACAATTTCTGTGATTTCTTTCATATGGTTCTTTCCATATGTACTACAGTATAGTATTCCATTTGGTCTTAATACTCTATTTATTTCTTTTAAACCAAGATTTAAATCATTCAAATAGAATAGAACATGATTGGCAATAATGGAATCAAAGTAAGAGTCTTTGAATGGAATCTTTTCAGCATCTGCCACAATACAGTTAAAATCAGAACCTAATTTATTTCTTACTTCTTCAACCATACCTTCACTAATATCCGATAAAAAGATTTCTCGATTTCTTAAATCAATCCTATTTTCTTGCCACAATTTACCATTACCACAACCAAGTTCTAATAGTCTATTGACTCTTGAAAAATCAATTTGATTGAATAACCAATTAAACCAACCCTGCTTATTTGTAGAATACTTTTCATGAAGATTAATCCGATCATTTAAGTTCTTCGCATTCTTATATTGTTCAATAATATTCGTTTCCTCATTTGATAATTGAACTAAAGATAGAATCATATTCCAACTTAAATCCGGCGTTTGACTTGCTCTTTTTAAAGCATCCTTTAATGATTGTAAATGACTAATCTTATCTTCGATCAAATCAATCTGTAAATCAAAGCTTTCTTTTAAGTTCGTATTATCCATAACCATAGGAAAGATTTCTTCAATACTAAACCCCAAGTGTTTTAAAGATAAAATCTTCTGTAACTTTAATAGATCCAAATCACTATATTGACGATACCCATTTCCCATAACAAAAGAGGGTTTTAATAACCCTATTTTGTCATAATATCGAATTGTTCTTTCACTCACATTCGCTAGTTTTGCGAATTGTCCTGTCTTGTAGTAATTCATTTTTCAATCTTCGGATATGTAAATGGACCTTTATCCAAATCAAAATTAGGATTATGGAAAGGATCTCCATTCTTTAATATTTCTGGCCATTTCTTTTGGAAACGAGCAATTTCACTTTGGAAACGCGCTTGTTTTTCTGGTGTATCCTCTAAGCCTCTAGATTTAGATTCATAGTGATACCAAACAGAGAACACATCTTCAACAATCCATTTATTTAAGCTTCTAATTTTTAAACATAAATCAACATCGTTACATGCAACTTTAAAGTCTTCATCAAAGCCACCAACTTCGTCAAAGATTTCCCGTTTTGTCATTAAACAAGCGGCTGTTACTGCTGATACATCCCACGAAACACGAGGTCTACCCATATATCCAAAATCATTTCTGTCGATTAATGAGAATGCAGCTGTCGCATAACCATGATATCCAACTACTACACCACAATGTTGTACTGTATCATCTTCATACAATAATTTGGCTCCCACAGCACCTACATCTTCTCTTTGACATACCCCTAGCATGTCTTCAATGGAATCTGGCTCAATTACTTTCGTATCATTATTTAAGAACAAGATATATTCACCATGCGTGTATTTCACACCATAGTTATTGATCTTTGAATAGTTAAAATCACCCTCATAATAAATAACTTTTACATTTGAATATGTTTCTTCCAATTCTTTATAGTAATCAAAAATCTCCTGTTCCGTCGAATTGTTTTCAACAATCACAATCTCTATATTTGAATATGTATTTACATTCATTAACGATTCAATACAACCCTTTAATAAGTCTTTATGATTGTAGTTCGGAATTAAAATAGATACCAACGGATGATCTTTCACTGTATATTTACAATGATACATTCCATATAAAGGACGAGGCAACATTTCAACAGTCGCATCAATACCAACACGTTTAAAATGGGATTCAATGGCCTTTTTACCAGATGTATAACAATACATCTTACTTTCTGGATCCATAGCCGTTGATAATGGGTGCATTCTCCAGTGATACAAAATCTTTGGAACGTGGTGTACACTATTAGCCTGTTCTACACATCTAAAGATGAAATCATGATCTTGCGATCCATCATATTCACTACGCATTCCACCCACTTTACGAACAATATCCATGTTCACGACAAAGAAGTGTGTAATGTAGTTATGAGAACACAATAAATCAATACTGAAATCTGGTTTAAAATGCGGATCTTCAAATTTCTTTGTCTTATCATTCAACTTGTCTTCATCCGAATATACACAATCATGATGAACTTTCTGCATTGAAGCTACAAATTCATATAAACAATCCGGTGTCAATAAATCATCATGATCAAATAAACCCACATAATCACCTGTAACTAATTCTAAGGCACCATTCATATTTCCAGAAATACCATAGTTTTTTTCTAATTTCTTAAATACGATTCTTGAATCATCGCCATAATGTTCTTTCACGTATTTTTCTACCGAATCATTTGTACTTCCATCACCAATACACAATTGCCAATTTGAATACGACTGATTACGTACAGAATCAATCATTTCCTTTAAGTACTCTTCTTTCGTATTAAATGTCGCCACAATAATACTAATCATTGGAGCAAATTCAAATTTAGTATTTCTTTGTCTTTCTAATTCTTCTTCCGTTACTTTAGTGGCATTAAACCATTCATCATATTCTGCCCAATTACTTGAACCATGAACAATACGATCAATAACACCAGAAAAACCTTTTTTTCTAAGAATTCTAAAACCATTCTTAATATGTTGATAACTCAACATTTTAAATAGTTTAGGAACTTTTGAAAGCACATTTTGACTTGGCGTTTTTTCTTGAAGAATCTCTTTACTTTGATAATTCTTAGTCTTCAACACAAAACTATACTTTTCTTTCGCATTACCTTTCCATTTAATCGTATATCCACAATCAATTTGGTCTTCACCCACAAAGAATAAGGAATATAAATCCACTCTACCTTTTGAATGAAATTCAATATCCACCTTTTTTCCATTTGAATCAAAGACAGAATATTCAATTGGATCTTTCGCATATGAATAAGCCCAACCTTTTAGTTGATAAGTCTTTGTTTCTTCATTGAATGTAAATTCATCAATATATGTGTTGATTTCTCTTTTGTCTCTGTATTTATTAATTTTTCTTTGATCATAATTCAAAATACTTTCACTACATGTATCTGTATATGCAATGATTTCAATCGATTTAGGTTCTTCATTACAATCGATAATCAAACGAAACCCAATATGCGTATTCTTAAAACCTAAATCATAGCCATTTATAATGTCTTCACGACCTGGTCGAAATAACTCGAAATCAACTTCTTTTCCGTCCAGTTTAATGTGATAATTGACACTTTCATTATCTTCTTGAAAGCACCAGCCAACAATGGTAATAAACTGTTTCGTTTTTAAATCATGAAACTCAAATCTTTCAATACTATATTTTAAAGCCATACTACTAACACCTACAATTCTTCCGCAAAGCCTTTTTCTAATTTCTTGAAAATAATATATCCAACAATAACAACAACTAGCGAGAATACGAATACTAATCCTAATGCTGCAAAATCAGGCCATTGATGATACATAAACGCATTACGATAAGAACCAATAATGGTTGTTAACGGGTTGATTGTTATTAGATTATATAGAATACCTGCACTTGATGCAGAGAATTGGCTTAAGTGATAAATAATTGGAGTTCCATACATCAACATATTTAAAATGAAGGCTACAATATTCTCAATGTCTTGTACATATACATCGACTGCACTTAAAATCAATACAATACCTAATGTTAGTAAAGATTGAACGATAAGAATTGGGAATACCGCAATAACATGATAACTAAGTCCTGTACCTGTTCCAATACAGAAAATAATGATAATTAAGCATGAAATCAAAAAGTTTACAATTCCACTAAGAACTTGTGATAACGGAATGATTTCTCTTGGGAAATATACTTTTTTAATAATTCCTCCATTTGCCTTAATCGAACTAGTTCCCATATTTACGGATGTCATAAAGAATGTCCATGGGATAATACCTGTAATCAAATAAATTAAGTAATTTTCACCTGTTACTCCACGACCAAACAAGTATGGAAATACAATCCAATATACTACAACTTGTAATAATGGATTTAAAAAGGACCACAAGATTCCTAAAAAAGATCCTTTGTATCTGCCACGAATATCCTTTTTAACATTCGTTTTTAATAACTCTCGATAATTATAAAGATTTTTAAATATACTCATACGCCATCACCTTCTATACATTTTCAAACTCAATTTCTTTAGAGGCCAAAATACATTCTTTCTCTTTACACTCAACTTTAAATTTATGTTTACCTTTTTCTAAGGTTGTTAAATCATACTGGAATTGCCATCCAATAGTATTTACATCCATAAATCCAACATAATGATCAAAGTATGCATCATATACATCTTTTCTGTATGTACGATCCACTTTAATATCCATAGGATTTTCATCTAAATAGAAATGAATTGTGGCATCATCTGAATCCGAGATTTGCCATCCCTTAAACAAGTGTTGTTTATCTGTTGCATCCACTTTTGAAATATCTCTAGGACTATCAATATAAACAACAGCCTTACTTTTTTGTTTACCACTCTCAATATTTTTTTGTCTTTCCTGCTTATGGTCTTGTGCCACTTGTTCTAAATACTCATCCACTACATAAGTAGGATCCCCATCTAAACGTAACTCACCTTTATAGATCCAGATGACACGAGTACACAAGTCTTTTACAACTTCCAAACTGTGTGTAACAATCACAATTGTTTTATTTGAATCACGCAATTCTCTTAATTTGTTGTAGCACTTTTCTTGGAAGTGTTGATCTCCTACAGCTAAAATTTCATCAATCAATAAAATTTCAGCATCCACATTAATGGCTACAGAGAAAGCTAAACGCATATACATACCCGAAGAATATGTACGAATTGGGTTATCAATAAATTCACCTAATTCACTAAATTCAATAATGTCATCAATACGAGCATCGATTTCTTTTCTAGTTAAACCAAAAATAGACGCATTGAAATAAATATTTTCACGACCCGTAAAATCTGGGTGGAAACCTGCACCTAGTTCAAGCAATGAAGTTAACTTTCCATCCGTTTCAATTGTTCCTTTTGTTGGATAAATAATTTTAGTCATCAACTTTAATAAAGTTGATTTACCAGAACCATTCACACCAATTAAGGCCACCGTTTCCCCTTTTTTAATATTTAAATTTATATTTTTTAATACCTGATGAAACTCAGGCTTTTTTCGATTCCAAAATATTAATTTTGTCTTTAACGTATTTGCCTTATCATATTCAACCTTGAACTGCTTCGACATATTACGTACTTCTATCGCATTTGTCTTATCCATTGGATTACCTCTCAAACATTCCTATTTTAGCATATTCACATCAAAAAAAGAACAAAAGTCCTTTTTATAGCTTTGTAATTACTTCATTCCATGATTTACAAACATTCGGGCTTGTGTTCTTATACGTTGCCAAACTGAAAACATCTTCTTTCAATATAGCCTTTTTCATCTTTACTTTTAAATCGTCTGCATCATTCACATCAAAGAAACAAACACCATCATATGTTCCTACAGTTTCATGAGCATATGGTAAATCAGCCACAATCATGGGCAAATCAAATTCCTTCGCTTCACTTATTGGTAACCCCCAAGTTTCAAGCTTTGAAGGAAAAATTAAACAACTGGATTTCTTATAATACGTAAACACTTCATCTAAAGATAATAATCCAGTAAAGTGAATGTTCGAAACAGAATTATACTGATTCACAACATCCTTTGCGTACGTATCTTCAGATCCATCAATTGTAAGCACAACTTGATATAAGTCTTGATTGATTTCACGATTTAATCTTTTTGTAGCTTCACAAATAATTTCAAAATTCTTGAAATGACGACTCACACTTGGAAAAAAGAAAGTATACGGTTGAATCTTTTCAATATTTTGATATTTACTTGTATCAATCCCATGTTCAGCACGCATTACACAGATTTGATTCAAATCCATATTCAATAGCTTCTGCATAGAACTGGCAATCCAATCTTGTTGAACAATCACATAATCATTGGCATGTACATTGATTTTATACAAGTATTTATAGAACAAAGAAAACAAGAATACTTTCTTATTATATTTAAAATCTTTCCATCCTGCTTTATACGCAAACGTTGGATTATGGAAATATGTAACTTGATGTTTCGCATGTACTTTTGGAGTCATGTCATGAATTGAAATCCATAAATAGATATCTTTGTCTTTCGAATATTTTTTAAAGTAAAAATACTCATAATACATTCTTTTAAACCAGCTTTTACGTGATTTAGGAAGTTCAATAATTTCAAAATAAGATTGGTATTTTTCAAACAACGATACCTTATGTACAAATAATATGAAACGATATTTTTCATATAACTTGGACTGAATGATTTCATCACAAAAATTGTAATAAACCGTTAACGTACCACCTTGAAATAAGTTAATACCCGATACAACAATCGTTGGTTTCATGACTATTCACCATCTTCAGGTAATGGTTCTTCATTTATAGAAGGTTCTTCATACTGTTCTTGATCTGTATATCCATAATCATAGTTTTGTGAATAATCATAATATACACTGCCTTGAGCCTGAGCATTTTCCTGCTCAATATAGCCTTCGGCCACACCAGCTGCTCCTGTATCATATTCATCTTTGATCTTATTTGCTGATTTTCCATCAAGTACAGCTTCAATCTTTTGACGAGCAATACTAACACAATAATCTTCTGGCATGACAACCGAAAGCTCTTGAGCCATAGATGCACAAACCGCTGAACTATTTGTACCTCTTAATACATAGTTTTGGAATTTCCAATTTGGCATGGCCTGCAATTCATATTGTAGTAATGCTGTGATTTCATTGGTTGACATATTTGTATCAAACGCATTTTTGAATGATTTTAATAACTTTGTGTAGTTTGTCAGAATCTTTGAAGAAGCTGCCTTTTTAATAATAGCTTCCAATACTTGCTGCTGATTCTTTGCACGCTGAATATCACCATCTACATAGGCATGTCTTTCACGAGCATAAGCTAGAGCTCTAGCACCATTTAAGTGATTCCATCCTTCATGAACACCTTCCAATGCCCAATCCGCATTTAATCTCTCTACAGCCATTCCTTCAGGCACTTCAATATCAACACCATCCAATGCATCTACTATATCTTCTGCACTTGAGAAGTTCACTCTAAATGTATAGTTGATATCAATACCTAATAAGTTTTCTACCGTTTGTTTCGTTTCTTCAATACCATACATACCCGTATGTGTTAATTTATCATGCCCATATGAAGTTTGAACATAATAATCTCTAGGAATATTTACCATCAATACAGTTGACGTAGTTGGATTTACCGTAACAATCATATCCACATCACTTCTTGATAATTCATCAATATCTCCATATGTATCATTACCACTGACAAAAATCGTAAATGGGTTCTTTGTGATATCATCAACAACTAATGCATCATTTTTGTTATTTGTATAATACACAGCTTGATAAATCGATTTTGTTTCATTTGAAAAACCACTATACTCTTCCATTTCCTCTACGTTTGCGCGATAAATTTCATTCATCACAATAGCCTGCACTTCATCTTCATATAGTGCTTTTACTAATGCTTGCAAGTTATCATATTTTTTGTATGAAAAAGAATATTTTTCTAATTTTTTCTGGCACTTCTTTGTTCCCACAGAATCAATATTTCTTAATACGCCAATCTTTTCACTTTTTAAACTCTGAATTTCTTCATCATGATCCGTTTTGGTAATAACAGAAATTGTATTTTTAATAGATCCCTTTTCAGCACCCGTAACAGATGTTAGTGTGCTATATGTCTCATATAAATATACATTTCCAAATCCCATAGTACATCCTACTAGAATTACTAAAATTACACTAATCACTTTTGTCCAAATCGCATGTGTCGCAAAATTCATTAATAAAATTAAAATCGTATTTAAAATCACAATCATTAAAATGACTGGTAATAATAATTTACTAGGCAATACATTTAATGTCACAATTTGATATACCGCAAAGCCAGACAAAACCAAAAGTACAATTGATAAAAGTGCTGCAAAAATTCTATATATTAAGCTCGTTGTATTCTTTTCCATGCAAGATCTCCTTTATAAACATATCGTATTCTACCATAATCCATAAATTCTATAAATATTCTGGATAATTTTGTTTTAAAAATTCAAGTAATTCTGTATATTCCTTTTTCTTTGATTGACTGATCAAAATAAAAATACATTTCTTAAATTTATAATAACCATATTCAAAACGTACCTTCTTCTTATAATCCAAATGATTCTTTTTTCCATAATAAATCATTGAATCCCAACTCATTTTAATACGCTCTTTAGATGCGTCTGTACATCCGCCCTCTAAATGAATCATTTTTAACCCTTTATTGAATTTCACTTCTGCATGAGGATATATACTTTTAATACGACTTGTTAAATCAGATTCTTCAAAGTACATAAATATATTCTCATCAAACATGCCCACATTCATAAACATATCTTTTCTTACAAATAAGTTTGCCCCTGTTATAAACATGTTCTTCTCATTAAACCGTCCCAATTTATTCCATAATTTAATTGTCCAATTACGCCATACTTTTGTATTGTACTCAAAATAAAAGGAGTACCCAGGACTCAAATCCTTCTTCAACAATCGAATACCTTCAATCGCTAAATTTGAATTCTTTTTAAAATCTGAATAGATTTGTTTAAAAATCGGTTCAATCAACACTATATCTGGATTTATAAAACCAATTACCTCTCCCTGACTAACCTTGGCACCCGCATTATTACCAGCACCAAAACCTTTATTGTCAGAAGGTATATATTGAATATTTTGTATACTAGATTGCTTCACGAAAGACTCTACTCTTTCATTGACAGGACTATTATCCACTACAATGACTTCTAAATCATCATTTAAATCATTGTACTTTTCAATTGAATTTAAACAATCCAACAAAATATTTCCATTTTTATATGCTACTATAACTAATGAAACCTTCATATCTACCTTCTTATTCCTTGTTTTAAACAAAATACCAAATCCATTACACGTGCTCTTGGTGTTTTAATCACTTTATAATACGAACTGAAATTTTGAAATAACACTCTGAAAAAACTACCTTTTTTTAAGTATTGAATATGTTTCTCACAAAAATCAGAATAACAATCAAAATCCGTAACATTCTTCTCAAAATCACAGTCTACTTTTCTTAACACATGCATCACATGTAAAGCAGATTCACAAAATGCAGTACGCGCATATAAAGCATCCTTAACTGTGCTTGATGTCGTAACATCTTTTAATCCAATCGCATTTTTATCATGTATCCTATATTGAAATAAGGGTGCATTATAAAAATACATGGAATTCGTTTCACTTGCCAATAATACAATCAACCAATCATGTACAAACTCTTCTGTAAAACATTCTAGAAAACGAGCACATAATTTCTTAGTTAAACATAAGGCACAACCTTGAAAACTATTGCGAATCGATAATTCGTAAAAACTGATGGGTATTACTTCGTTGGTTTGAACCTTCTTCATTAGAAGATTATTATTGGACATTCTAGAATCTAAAGGAACCGTAAAAACATCTCCCTTTTGATCTATAAATTCAAAAGAAGAAGCTAGGACTGAAATATTCGGATTTTCTTTCATAATAGAAATCATATCTTCTACTTTATTGACTTTCCAAATATCATCTTGATCACTTAAGAAAACATAATCTCCCTGACATAATGAAATTGCTTTTTTGAAATTCTTTTTATACCCAAGATTTTCTTCATTCTTGTATAACTTAATATTTATATCTTTATGAAATAAAATATATTGTTCTATAACACGAACTGTTGAATCACTAGAACAATCATCTACAATAATAATTTCATCCACTTTGCGTGTTTGATTATAAATAGAATCCAATTGTTCTTGAATATATGTTTCCCCATTAAACGTAGCCATCGCAACTGAAATCATCGAATCACCTTTTCTTTCAGCACATACAATAAATCCATAACTCTTGCCTTCTTTGTTTTAATAAGTGAATAATAAGGACTTGTATTTTGACACAACAATTTAAAAAAATTCTTATTTTCCAATGCTTGAATATGTTGATTGAAAAAAGCACTCATATGTTTAAACTCTTCTTGATTCTCTTGATAATAGTCCGAATTTGCCAATCGAATTATATTTAAAACATTTAATGCATTATGAGCATTCTGTGTACGAATCTTTAATGTATTTGCTCTTTGTAAGTGCTCCTCTTTTGTTTGCGTATCATATTGTGCACCAATAGAATTCTTTTCGTGCAAACGATACTGAAACAATGGTTTATTATAAAAGTACATACTACTATAACTTGCCGCAATACTATTAATTAAATAGTCATGTTCAATATCTGTAGAGTAATGTTCTAAAACTAAATTCTTGATCCATTTATCCAATAAAAGTGAACAACCTTGAAAATAGTTCATGGCAAGATAATCCAAGAAATTCACTTGATATAAACTATCTTTTTCAACAGGACGACAATATAAATTATTATTGGATCGACTCTTATCCAATTTCATTTGAATTTGCTGATTCTTATCATCAATATAAATAAAAGAAGAAGATAATACATGCATATTCGAATGAGTTTTCATCATACGCATCATTTCTTCCACTTTAGTAGGTAACCAAATGTCGTCTTGGTCACACAAAAAAATATAATCCCCACTACATAATTCCATAGCTTTTTTAAAGTTAAGACGATATCCTAGATTCACATCATTTTGTACTACCTTAACAGGATATTTTTTTAATAATTCTATAGTTAAATCACTCGATCCATCATCACAGACAATGATTTCATCTACTTTCATAGATTGATTAAGAATGGATTCTATTTGTTCGCAAACAAATTTTTCACCATTATACGTAGTCATTGCGACTGAAATCATTCTTAATCACCTAGCTTTCTAAAAAATTCGATTCAAAGCCTCATCTAATGTGGCATTAAATTTCTTTGTCGTAAAGTATGTATTATACAAATTCTGAATATTCTTTCTTCTTTGAAGCTGCACATCCATACTTTCCGAACAAACTCTTTCCGCCACTTCTTTTATATTCGACTTTTTCAAATTGAAACCAATATCCCATTCTTCACAAAAATCTTTTGTGTCCCCCTTAATTGTATTTATGATAGGAAGTCCCGCACACATATAGTCTAGTGATTTCATGGTCACCCCAACTACTACACTCGGCTTCATGACATTAAAGCCATAATTGCACTGATCAAATACTTCTTGTTTGCGTTGAAAATCGTATACTTCCTTATGGTCAACTACATTGACTCCTACACATAATACTTTTTGAATGAAATATTCTTTATTTTCACCATCACCAATAATATGTAATGTACACTTTTTATGAACACTGCACTCCCTTAAAAAAGCAGTGATTCTAGGAATGTCTATAATATTATTAATCGAACCCAAGTAACAGAACTGCAACTCATTCTCACTTAAATATGGATTCATTGGAAGACATTCTCTATCAATTGCCCAATATAAGACATTGCCACAATTTACATATTTCTTAAACAATTCACATTCACAGAAAACAACATCCCCACTTGATAAATACTTATCACGATTATTCTTCCATATTTTAAAAGGCAATAATCCCTTATATCGATCAATCGGCATGGATTCTGGCCATAAATCAATAATGTCATATATCACTTTAACATTATGATGTTTCTTTTTATATTTCGCCATTTCTTTTACAAGCGTATTACATGGAATAATACAATGAATTAAATCTGGTTGAATGTCTTCCATAGCCTTTCTTGCCTTTTTAGAAAATTCAATATGAGACAAGATTCTGTCCGCAGAAAGATTCTTATGATACTCACGAACAGAAATCACAACATCAGCTTCAGCTTGATAAACCGCTTTTTTTCTATGCGAAAAATTTGAAGTCACACTCACAACATCAAACCCCTTAGAAGTGTAGTATTTCTTCAATAAATTAATACGATCCAAACATGTATCAAACGCATATACTAATGCTACGACCATACAAAAACCCCTCAACCTAAATATGATATAAACGAAGACCTTATAACTATCCCCTAGTTATTATTATCTTTATTATGGATACTTCCCGTACCACCTTCGACTACCCCATCATGTTTTAACACGGAAAAGATTGTCATAAAAAAACATTTCACATCAAAAGAAAAACTTAAATTCTTACAATACTCTCCATCAAGCTTAGCCTTAACATCTATTTCCAACTCATCACGACCATTTACCTGAGCCCAACCAGTAAGACCAGGAAGTACATCATTAGCGCCATAATGATCTCTCAATTCAATTAAATCATATTGATTCCATAGAGCAGGTCTTGGACCCACAATTGCCATTTCCCCTTTAAATATATTAAACAACTGTGGAAGCTCATCCAAAGACGTCTTTCTCAAAAATTTACCAATACTCGTAATATATTGATCTGGATTTTCCAATAAATGCGTAGGCATGTCTTTCGGTGTATCAATACGCATTGTTCTAAACTTTAAAATATTAAAATAAGACTTATGAATTCCCACACGCTTCTGCTTAAAAAACACAGGCCCCGGAGAAGTCACCTTAATTAAAACCATTAATACAATCAATAGTGGAGATAAGATTATGATTCCAGCCAAACTCAAAAGAAAATCTATCGTTCGCTTTCCATATTTCGAATACATAAAAACACTCTCCTATTTTTGTAGAGAATTTCTCTACGTAGAAAAGTATACCATAATAAAAAGCCTGAAACAAAAAAAGTTGAAAAAGTCAAATCATATTCTTGTAATATCATCTTTATATAAGGGGTATATTAAAATTATGTGATAATGTCAAAAAAAGATGGATCATAATCCACCTTTAATACAACCCTTTTTAATATCCAATAATATCAAAATCAATGAAACACCCAAAACAATATGACCAATACCCGCAATACCTGAAATAGCAGCCGATACAACGTTCAAGTCTAAAACTTGAACAATGCCACGTACAACTAACATAATAACCGTTAGATTAAGTCCTATATTATAAAACAACACTGCCCGATTTATTTTTAAATTCATGTTCATTGAAACCAATCCAAGAATCAAAAAGAACATCATACCCAAAATAAAATAGTGTGTATGAACAACAGACAATGTAGTCCAAGCAGTATAATCATTCATCTTTGTAAACTCACGATAAAATACTCCACCTACTAAAGCTAATACTGCATATACAATTGCATAATTTATATAACGTTTCATCATTAGTGCCTCCAAATCGAACACATTATGAACCTACCACAATTAAACATCAACAGATATACACATATAAAAAGATGGAGAGACAAACTAATATGTTTTATTAATCTTCTCCATCTTTCTTAAATGTCCAATACATGTTATTAACACCTATCATCATTGAAAATATAATATTTAAAATCATGTATTCTTCAACCACAAGACCTATTGTACTTATTAGCTTATTACAGGTTAGACCCAATAAAAACAAATTAAATAAAACAACAAGTAATAAAATAAGTTCATTTAATAGTGCATTAGTAAACAATATATGTAACAAATCATACAAACTTACTTTTTTACCATATAATTTTTTATCGGTTTTCTTAGCTTTTAATATATCAATAGTTTTGTTTTCCGTTGTTAACAATAATGTAACAAGAATACCTGTAAAGCCTATTAAAATCGAATCTAAATTTAATAGTAATTCACTAAACACCTTTAAAGCATGCACTGTATCATTAAATAAATAATATAATATTGACGTTAAAATCGAAATCACAATCGGTAATTTAACTACCGTACGTATATCATCAGATACCTTAATATAATCTATTGGTATTCTTAGCCATTCTAAATTAAATTTTTTCTTCATATCAATTCATTTATTTTTTCGAAGAAAGAGTTAGAGTTAACCGTTCCATCGCCATTTAACCGAACATTTATCCATTCTACTTTATATTGATTTAGTGAATCTAATAAAACATTAATGTTATCTTCATCTCTTCCTCTAACTCTAATTCGTTTTGTTTTTTCTCCTTGTAATCCAATTTTTTTGAACTTTTCCTTAATTTGTGTTAAACCCAATGTTTTTTTACGTTGAGCCTTTATAGTAATTGTAACCTCTTCTTGAGATTCTTCTGTTGGCTCTGTTAAATTCATATATTCTGATCCAAGAATACTTTTTTCAACAAACAATTCCACACTTTGAACTCTAGTTAGCGAATCAAGATTCTCTAGAAAATCATTGTTCAAATCTTTTATTGCCTTAATCATTGGAAAATCCAAACTATTCGTTTTACAAAAAGAATTAATATACTTTATTACATTAAATGCACTTATTCCGCTTTTTCTAGACTCAATAATTAATGATGAAGAACTAATATCTATTACTAAATGAGTTTTTTCACATTCCCCTTCGTTCAAATCTTTGTCAGATGTTCTTTCATTACCATTTAATCTTGATATATAGTTAGGAGAATGATTATATTTACCAGATTTAAAAATCAACTTAAATACATTTCCTTTTAAGATTTTACTATCTAATCTCCAAAATTTCTTTGATTTCTCATCATCGTAAATATATGAATCATTTAAAGATTCAATTAATTCTAACAACTTTCCAGAATCTTCATATTCAACACCACAATCCCAAAAACATATTCCATAATACTCTATTTTTCTTAGACTATTGCTCATTTGCAACTTCCTCCAACTCTAATACAAATAATGTATATCTTTTACAAAATCAAATCAAATCAAACCAAATTAAAATAACGTAGCTGTTGATAGCTATTGAAAAAGGAGCAGAGTAATCAATCCAATGTCATTAAGTTAAGCTAACGGGATAGTGACAGTGAT
>ULXK01011019.1_pt1 | contig 23543 bp, 19 predicted proteins | sample 1961201 | NCBI WGS metagenome assembly ULXK01 (sample SAMEA4835836, study PRJEB28245) | human gut metagenome | biome: gut microbiome; material: fecal sample | place: Denmark | collected 2008
AGTACGATCTCAGGATTTACAAGTGGAAAAAAATCTTTCAGCTTTGCATACACAACAAAGACGGCTGATGCTTCTTTTAACGTAGTGTTCAAACAAAATGAAACACAAAAAGAAGAAAACAGTAATTCAAGCAAAACTGAAAGTGAAGATTCTTCTCAGGTCAAAAGTTCAAATGAATCTGTTTCTACTTCAAATGATGCGATAACTGAATCTGAAGATGCAGAAAAATATGGCACATTTGATGTGGATCTTTCAAAGATGGATATAGATACATCTAAAACTGTATATACAAAATACTTGTATGCAATTCCAAGTGCTGTATCTGAAAACGATACAATCACTTCTGCATTGATTGATAAAGACCCAAAGGATACGATCTATACGCAGACAATGGAGCCAAGCACAGTATATACAGATGGAGATGCTTACTATATTCAGGCAGACACGCCTTTTGTGAATGGTTTAGCCAAGAAGAATTATCCATACGATTATGATGTGGCTCGTGGAAATGATTATGGTCAACAGCTAACAGAAGGCTTTTCTTATGATAAGAAAACTCACATCTTAAAAATTGATAAAGATGTTTTCAAAACTGTGGCTAAAGAAGCAAAAACAGATAACAATCCAAAAGAGGATTTTTCAGATTTACAGGTACAGTTTTTAGTTCCTGCTGATGTAGAAAATGATGTTAAAGTTAAAACTACAGTTGTTGATAAGACAGGTTCTATTGACAGTGTTGTAGGGGATTCAATCAGTTTACGTCCTTTCATGACAACACGTTTTCAGCTTGCTTCTGAAAAGACCGCAAGTAATATTATTCCAAAAAATGTAAAAGTATATGTGAATGGTTCAGACGTTCCTTTAGAGTCTGAATATGGTGCGTATGACCCTAAAACAGGAGAAATGGCATTATCTTATATGGGTGCTAATTTAAAATCACTTGAAATTGTGATTTCCAAGTCAAAGGGAAGAGCAGTGGGCGTTGGTTTAGGTACAGCCAAAGTTGGAAGTATCAATGTACTGGCTTATTTAGCAGAAGGCACAAAGGATGTGTTTAGCGTTGGTTCATCTATTGATGTAGTAGGTAAATTTGGTAATAACAGCTACGTACAGACGATTGACGGTCCATTGGAACTATATAACAAATCTAGAACAACAGCAGGTGGATATTTCAATACTGTGGACTGGAATGATGGTGATGGTGGAGAGTGTGCTATGTCAGACTCTGCTTTAGCGGTTCCACAGTCTATTACTATGAATGGACAAACTGTTGATTTTACGATGCGTGATATCAATGGAAACAGTTATGGACAATGGGTGAATGGAGGATATCATTTAACTGATGTTTCTGATCCTGTTGCATTCAATGGTGCAATTCAGGCTTTCTGTCACCATATCAAACAAGCTGTAGGCACAATTGATGAAAGCAACCGTTATGCTTTGCGTTATCCAACCTGCACATTACGTGTGTTAGATGCGAGTACAATTAATGGATACAGACATGTTGTATTTGGATTTGAAACAAACCTACATCAGTTTGCTGGTTCAACACCTCAAACCGTTGGAACCGTATTTGAACTTGCTTTCAAGGTACAGTCTAAAGGTAAACTTTGCATTAAAAAGACTTCTGCAAACCCAGCTATCACAGATAACAACCCTTGTTACTCATTGCAGGGAGCTGAATACGGTGTTTATAAAACAGAAGTTGATGCAAAAGCTGATAAAAATAAAGTGAATACTTTAACGATTGGGAAGTATGACAGTTCTGAAAAATACAAGGACTGGTCAAATGAAATTGAATTGGATGCAGGAACATATTATCTAAAGGAAACCAAGAATCCAAAAGGCTATGCTTTGAATAATTCTGTTGTTTCAGTTGTAGTTAAAGCGAATGAAAGTTCTTGGATTGGTACAAATGGCGAATTTAAGGATTATCCTCAGTCCGATCCAATTGGTATTTTGTTAGGTAAAATCGACAAAGAAACGAATAAGAACAAGCCACAGGGATCGGCTTCCTTAGTAAATGCCGAATTTACAGTCAAGTACTATAAAGGATTGTATGATTCCGACCCTGCTAAATCAGGTCAGACACCTGCTCGTTCATGGGTTTTAAAAACTGATTCAGATGGACATTGTGTTTTAGCGAAAGGTTATAAGGTTTCAGGTGATGATTTTTATCTAAATTCTAAAGGAGATGCAACATTACCAATTGGAACAATTACGATTCAGGAAACTAAAGCTCCGACAGGCTACTTTATCAACAATGAGGTTTTTGTAAGGAAAATCACAACAAAAGGAAGTGGAGAAGATATAGATACATTCAATATGCCTACAGTCAATGAAAAAGTCATCAAATTTGACATCAAGAAGGTACAGGCAGGAACTTCAACACCAGTCAGTGGTGCAGTGTTCCGTCACACATTGCCAAATGGTTCAACAGAAGATTTAGAGACAAATGGCAGCGGTGAAATTACGATTACAGGTTTGGCTTCTGGAACTCACAAAATCAAGGAAATCAAATCTCCTGATGGATACCAGTTAAATCCGAACGAAGTTGTATTCAATGTCGCTTCTGGTACTGGTAAGATCACATTTACATCTGGAACAAACAGTCTGATTGCACAAGGTACAAAGGATTCAGGGGATGGATATGCTACATTTGGTAATAAGGTAAATCCTTTCAATTTGAAGATTACAAAAACAAATGAACATGGCAAAGTCTTGAAAGGTGCTGAATTCACTTTGTACAGCGATGAAGGATGTAAAAATGTAGTAGACACGCAGATTTCTGATGAAAAAGGTTTATTGACTTTCAAAAATCTGGATGTAGAAAAGACATACTACTTCGAGGAAACAAAAGCCCCTCAAGGCTACAGAATTCCAGTAGATGAAAACGGAAAGGCTTATGTACATTCTGTTTATGTTTCCGCTACACCACAGACAAACACATTTGAATTCACAGTCGATGGAATAAAATACGATACATCTAAGACATCTGGTAATATTCGACTAGAAGGAACTAAAAAAGATCGTGTAGTTGCGGTAGATGTTACAAACAAGACAACACAGTTATTGCCTGAAACAGGTTCAAATGGAACAATCCTATTAATTGGATTAGGTGTTGCCGTAATAGCTTTTGCTTTATATAAATCTAAAAAAGATAAAATGATTTCTAAATAATGAAGAAAGAGGGATATTAAAATGAAAACAAAAAATGTGGTTTTTGCAGGATTAACTGCATTGTCTATGACTTTAAGTCCTGTAGCAACTTGTGTTGCCCAATTAGTGACTCCAATCTACGCTGCTGAAGCAACGCAAACTTATGCGACTCCTAACGGAGTTGCTGATTTTGGTAAAGGTAATGCTTCTATTACCATTACACCAAATGCAGGACAATCTTTGGTTGGTAAAAAATTCAATGTATATAAACTATTTGATGCTGAAAACGCAGTGGATAATGAATCAATCAACTATACATGGAACAATGATTACAAAACAGCTTTACAGACTGTTGTTGGTAAGAAAATCAACAAATCTGCCTCTTCAGTTACTGAATATGATGTCATTGACTATATTCAAACTTTGAATACTAACAAAGTGGAAGGTGCTCAGGCAGATCAAAAATTAGAAGGCCGTTACAGCAATTACCGTTACTTCGTAGAAGCTTTAAGAGATGAACTTGTTAAGGAAGGTCTTTCTCCAAATACTGTTAATGTTACAGCTGTAAATGCAGTCGATGGTTCTGTTAAGTTCAGTGGATTAGGATATGGTTATTATTTAACAGATGAAGTTACTGCTGTACAGGATACACATTCAGCAGCTTCATTGATTTTAACAAATACAGCGAATCCTAATGCTCAGGTTAATATCAAATCCGATTATCCTACTTTGATTAAGAAAATCAATGAAGATGACAACAATGTAGGATGGAACGATATTGGTGACTATGAAATTGGTCAGACAGTTCCTTACTACCACGATACATATGTACCAGACATGAATGGATATCAAACATATAAAATGATTTTCCATGACAAGATGGACAATGCATTGACATTTAATAAAGACTCTGTTTCTATCACAATTTCAAGCGACAAAAAATCATATACATTAAAGAGTGATGAATTTAAAGTTGTTGAAAATAGTGGTGAAGACACATTCTATGCAGAAATTCCAGATTTAAAAGCTATCGTTGACAAACAATTCCCAGAAGGAATGAACAACAACAACGAAAATACTTATGGCCAATCTGTTCGTTTAAACTATAATGCAACATTGAATGACAATGCATCGACTCGCACTGGTCGTGCTGGATTTGAAAATGCTGTTCGTCTTGAATACAGCAACAACCCAGACAGCGATGGAAATGGTTCTACAGGAACAACTCCTTGGGATACTGTAGTTTGCTTCACTTATAAAATCAATGGTTTAAAGGTCAACAACCACAACAAATTATTGAAGAATGCTAAATTCCGTCTATACAGTGATGAAAACTGTACAAACGAAGTATATGTTAAGGAATCTCCAAACGGATATGTTGTTATGAACCGTGATTCTTTAGGTGGAACTGACCACAATGGAGGTACACGTCCTAGCAGTGCAGTAGAAATGGCTTCCGATGCAAAAGGTGTATTCACTATCTTAGGTTTGGATCAGGGAACTTATTACTTGAAAGAAACGGATTCTCCAGCTGGATATCGTGAATTGCAGGATCCTATCGTTATCACAATCAAGCCAACATTCACGGATGAACGTAATAACTACAACGCCGGTGAAGGTGCTACTGAAAAAACATTACAGAAATTAGAAGCAACTGCTCATGTTAAGGAATTCTTAGATGGTGCTTACAAAGAAAGCGACACTAACTTAAAAACGGATGTAACAGACGGTTCTGCTAACATCACCGTAGTTAACTACGTAGGTACTAAATTGCCAATCACTGGTTCTAACTTGACAATGATTTGTCTAGGTGCAGGAACAATCACTGTAGTTGGTGCATTGGCGTTAGATAAAAAAAGAAAAAAAGCAAATAAAGACTAATTTTTGAATAAATGAATAGGATGGCAGTACTGCCACCTTTTCATTTTTGGAGGTGCTGATATTGAAGTCGATTATTAAAGCTATCAAGGAAACCAGTTGGACAGTACGTTTACTGATTGTAATCGGAATATCTTTATGTTCGATTCCACTGGTATCGAGTATTCATTCTAGCATACAGCAGAATAGTATGATTTCAACCTATGAGAGCAAAGTAAAACATACGGATAAAGCAAAAATCAATGAACAGATTCAAAAGGCTCACAATTATAATGATATGCTTTTCCAAACAATGGGAGCTTCTGTAGGAGATATCGATACGGATATTTTGTCGGATGAAAGCTATAAAAATATTTTGAATCTTTCGGACAATGGAATTATGGGTTCAATTGAGATTCCCAAGATAGGCGTTGACCTTCCAATTTATCACGGAACAAGTGATGATGTACTATCAAATGGTGTTGGCCATTTACAAAATTCTTCATTTCCAGTCGGTGGAGAAAATACACGTACTGTTCTGACGGGTCATAGAGGCCTTCCAAACGCAAAATTATTTACAAGACTTGATGAGTTGAAAAAAGATGATTTATTCTACATTCGTGTAGGAAATAAAACACTAGCTTATCAAATCTATAAAATAGAAATTGTAAAAAAAGAAGAAGCACCTGATGTTCTTGGAATAGAAGAAGGCAAGGACCTTGCGACTTTGTTGACTTGTACACCGTATGGAGTCAACACGCACAGACTGATTTTGACTGGTAAACGTGTACCATACAGTAAAAAGAAAAAAGAAGCCATTGAACCAGAAATGATGAGCTGGCGAGAGTTGTTATTTACAGCACTTCCATTTTTGATTGTATTTATGTTGATTGTTAGATTTATTTTTAAAACGAGAAAGGAGAGAAAGTTAAAGTCATGAAGTTATTAAAGAAAATCGGTTTAGCCTTGAGCTTGATGCTGGTTTTAGTACCATGCTTAAATTTACAGGCTAAAGATATCACTGATAACCCCGAAGTTGGGGATGTAACAATTCTACCTGAAGAAGATTTGACTAAAGTACCTGATAATGGATTAGGGTCAATTTCAGTGGAATTAACAGACCCATATGATAAATACCTTTCCAAAGAAAATGTTAAATTTGGTGTAGTTCAGATTGCGGATATTGTAAAAGGAGAATATATCATTAAATATAAACCTTTTGCAGACAAGGATTTGGACTTGAATGAGATTAAAACAGCGGACGAGATCGACAAAGTTGCCAAAGACATGGCAAAAAAAGTTGAAACTCCAGACTATGAAATGACTACGGATGAGGAAGGAAAAGCAACTTGCAAAGATCTTCCTGTTGGTGTGTATCTAGTCTATGTTGAAGATTTGGCTGATTTTGAAACAATCACTCCATTTATTGTTGGAATTCCAACATGGGATGATGAAGACGAATTGTTCCAGTATGATGTAACAGTATATCCAAAACATACTGCTTTACCACGTATCTTGGTGAACAAGGTTGACAGTGTAACTGGACAGAATATCAAGTCAAACAAATTTGAATTCACTTCATATTCACAGGAAAACTGTGCTGAAAGTTCAAAACTTGAAACTATCGCAGGTGATCAGGAAACTGGTACTGCTGAATTCTTGATTCGTTATGGAACAACTTATATCAAAGAGTCAAGTGCTCCGCAAGGATATAAGTTATCAGATGAGGTTGTAAAGGTTAAATTTACGGACGAAGGATTGTTTGTAAATGACAAGGAAGTACACGTAGATGATAATCATCGTTATTCAATCGTATACCAGAATGTCTTGTTGCCTAGTGTAAATACTGGTACTGCTAAAAACAAAGACATGATGTATATGATGTTAGGCGTAGTAATTATTGCATTAGGTGCTTCCATTGCAACTGTTCGCAAGATTCGCAGAAGTGAAGATTAATTTTTAAAAGGAAGGTACACCCCTTCCTTTTATTGCATATGGAACTAAATCTAAATGTTAGTTTCATATGTGATAAAAATATTTTATTTGATTGGAGAAATGAATGTTATGGAATCTATAGATATTAAGAAAATAAATAAAAATATTGTTCATGATGATGGGACAATAGATAGCTTTGAACAACAATTAATAGATCTTTCTGGAGGTGTATTTGATACACAGTATCCATTGATTGTAGATGGAAATACAACTTGTTTAAGTTACATTGATGAAATAGATGAGAATATACCATTAATAATGAATGTATCTACAGCTGTAAAAATCAGAGAGAAACACGATATTGGTTTTGCTTATGTTTCTAGATGTACTTCTTTATTGAAAAAAAGTGTTTTAGCTTTTGATTCTATAAAATATAAAAGCAGTAAAGTAGTAGTGTTAGATGATTTTACGGATGATGGAAATCCTATTGTTGCAATTTGTAGATTAAACAAACAAATTGGCTGTGTTTATGTTAATGAAATTAACTCAATTTATGATAGGCAAAGATTTAGCAACTACATGATTAATGCATATAATGCTAATTGTACATTTTACAAAAACGAAAAAACAGAGCATTATATCACGTCCCACTGGTCGCAATTGCCAGACGACATGATATATGCTCTTTCTACTGAAAATTATAAGCATTCTTTTACCAAAAATCAAGTTGAACAAGATTTATTGTTGAATGTTGAATTTTCTGATTATTTAGGCTATTGGAAGATGATAGATCAAACCGAGTCGAATGGAAGCATATATTATTGTTTTGAGTCTAAAAATGATAGTTCTTATCCATTCTTAGTGGTTGATGAAGATTTAAATGTACTATGTGAGTCTTTTGATGAGCTTGAAATTGCTGTAGAGAATTACTTGAGTGCAAATGAAATAGATATGTCTATTTAAGGCAGATTGCCTTAAATAGGATTTGTTGCTAAAATTATGATAATGTAAAAGTGAAAGATGAGGTGATGAAGGATGTATAAAGATTTTGTATTAAAAAACAAAGATATAGATATTCTAAAATTTAGAATTGAAGATTCACTTTATGGTGATTATGAATTGACAATTCTTGAAAGATATAACATAAACAATTTTCTTTATCCCATTGGATTAAAAACCGACGATTCAAACGAACTATTAGAATGGATACAGGAAAGAAATATCCCTAAAAATCGTGCCTTTGTAAATGAGATTTTGGCAAGTCTGGGACTTCACGGAAATGATTTGATTGGAATTTTGACTGTTGGAAAAGGTCTCTCGTTGAATGATCCATATTGGATTGTTGATCCTGATTTTACGGGGTTGTTTAAAGATTACAATCTATATGAGAACGATTTTAATAAATCTGTTGCGTTGATCGCATATACTGGTCATGGACATTCAAATAGCATTGGTACAGTCGCAGAATTAACAACGAACGGTTCTCTAAAAAAGGCTTGGAGAAGAATCAATGGTGATGTCGTGCTTTATAAGGGGAATGTTCATGGCAATTTGTATACAAACCATGGAAATGAAGCTTACGCTGAGTATTATGCTTATAAAGTTGCTCATCAAATGGGATTAAATGCAATTGCCTATGATTTAGATATATGGCAAGATGAATTATCAAGTACATGTAAATTATTTACTGACATAGATACATCTTTTGTTCCTGCATCAAGATTCTTAAAAGGAAAAAAAACAGTGAAAGCCATTGTAGATTTTTATAAAAATCTGGGAGATGAATTTTATCAGGATTTTTGCTCGATGATGGTTTTCGATGCATTGATTTGTAATACAGATAGACATCTGAATAATTTTGGTGTATTAGTTGATAATGCAACTAACAAGATAAAGTGTATGGCACCTTTGTTCGATCATGGGTATTGTATGTTTGATGAGCCAAGACAATATATTTACGAGTCACCGGAAAAACTAAATGAATATGTTAAAACTTTAGATCCTGTTTTTGGTAAATCGTTTGCTGAAAACGCAAAGACTTTTTTAGGAAATCGTCAAAAAAAGGAATTAAGACACATCCTAGACTATAGAATTGAAAAACACGATAGATATAATCTTCCTGAAGCTGAATTGAATTCTTTCAATAAAGTTTTACACGATAGAGCAATAGCAATTTTGGAAAATACATTAGAATTGAATTTAAACTATCTTGTAAATGATAAAAGGGAGCTTTCATTTAAAGAACTAGATGGAAACGCTCAAGAAATTGCTTTGCAGGAAATAAAATATGACTTATGGGATCTTTATGGGGTTGAATTAGATGAGCAAAATCAGAATGAGTATTTAGACTGCTTTACATTCAAACCAACATACGACAGAGCGGGTACGTGCGTTAATATAGAATATATACAGAACAAAGATATTGAAGATGTGATATCGAGAATAAATGACACGCAGGAATATGAATTATAGCTTAAGGCAAATTGCCTTAAGCTTTTTATTTTAAGTTTATTGTATATACAGATATGTCTATTTAAGGCAGATTGCCTTAAGAAATGTAAGGAGATGATAAAATATGCCTACTGCTTCAATCGTAAAAGGACGAGGATGCTTGAACCACAACGACAGAACAATCAAACAGGTGAATAGTAGATCGTGGAAACCAGAGTTATCGAGCCGGAATATTATGTATGTAAACGAACCTATTCAAAATGTATATCACGAGCTGTTCGATTCAGCTTTAGAAAATTACAATCAAACGCAAATCAAAAAAAATCGTCCAGAACGTAAAATCAAAGACTACTACGAACATATCAGCCGATCTAAACAGGAAAAGCCATTCTATGAATATATCGTGGCATTCGGCAACATAAACGATAAAACTACAGAGATCTATCCAGTTCTTCAACAATGTCTGGACGAATACAATCGTGGTTTTCAATCTAGAAACCCTAATTTCCGTGTGATTCAGCAGATAACACATCGTGATCAAATCGGCATTGACCATACGCACATTGATATTGTTCCAGTATGTTCCGGAAATACACGTGGTTTGGAAGCCAAAAACAGCTTTACCGGTGCCCTAAAACAAATGGGTTACACAGGAAAGAAAGCTTTTATTGACTGGCGAAGGTCTGAAGAAAAGGTAATGTCTGAAATTTTAGAACGACATGGCCTTGAGTTTGAACGTGGTGACGGACGACAGGAGCATTTGAATGTCCGCCAGTATAAGGAATATAAGAAATACGAAGAACTTACCGCTCAAGAAAGGCAACATTTTGAAACATTACAAAAAAAATCTACTGAGGTACAACATGATTTAGATCAACTGAATACTTTAAAACAAAATCTATTAAAGGAAATTGAATCACTAGAGGTTCGAAAAAGCAATTTGGAAAAGACTCTTCTTTTAAATGGTTTAGAAAAAAGGACTGGTAGATAATTTGATAAGTGAAGAATCTAAGTCTGTTGGAAATTTAAATCAGAAAGATGATGTGCTGCCATCATAAAATATGCAGGATGAAGGGAAGGTGTTGCAAAGAATGCATTTAAAAAGATATTTATGTACTGGATTGATATCCTCTATGATGTTAGTAACTTCATCATTAGGTATACAGGCTAAAAGTACAAGCACGTTGCACATAGAATTAACAGGCGGTTTAGGAACAGCTGAAATCATGACGGATGAAGATATAACCTATCCAGTGGATGGGGGAGATGATTCTTTTTCCTTTGATACGGGGACACAGTTGAAGATAACGATTCATTCAAAATACGGTATAGACTCCGTACAGGATGATAGTTCCGTCTTAAAACAAAATGGTAAAAAAATCGAAAAGATATCTGCCAAAGATTATACATTTACTTATAAGACACAGGATATGGATACTAATTTGACTGTAAATCTGACTGAGATGCATTCTCGTTTTAAAATTACATCAATTAATACCGATGAAAATGGTGAAGTAATGCCAGGTTATGTTAAATATGGTTGTGTTAAAAAAAGCCTTTATGAAGAAACAGATGAGAATATAGAAGAAGCTATTGAATTAGCACAAGAAAATGGTTTGGAAAATGACTATCAAATTTTAGAGTCTGACGAAAATGGAGTACTTCAAACGAATGATTTTTTAAAGGGTACTTACATTATTAAAAAATTGGATGATGAATCTGAATCTGAGCCTTTTGAGCTGATTGTAACCAGAAACAAAGACATTCCATATACGTATATCCGTCTAAATAATGGATATGAGTTTTCTTCTGATAAAACAGGGACAGTAAAAATAATTGAAAGCAACCAGTATATTAAGTCAGCAACAAGAATCATTTTGAAAAATAAGAATGATAAGCTTGTTGAAGATAATGGAACATTTAAAATCAAAATGTTAGACAGTGAAGGGAAGGTGTTGAAAAGCTATAAAAATGACTATTTAAAAACAGATAAAAAAGGATACATCAGTATGTATGACGGTGTGCGTTGGATAAGTACATTTACATTAAAAAAAGGCAAGTGTGTCTTGCCTGTGGTTCTTCCTGATGGAGATTATAAAATTGTAAAAGCTGAACTAAAGGATGTATGTTTAAAGACTTCTGATTTTAAAATTTCATCCAATACCATATCCGGTTTAGATGGTGATAGTCAGCCAATTAGCAACACAGTATTGCAGGTAAAAGGAAATTAATGTATGTACGATTTTTCAAAAATCAAATTTGATACGTTCTGGAGAGAATCGCAGAACAGGATATATTTAGACAATATGTATGAACCTTTGCCTAACGCACCTAAAGATGTCATAGATAGTTATAATCGTTATAAAGATCAGATTAGCCAGGCAAAACGAAATATATCAAAATCTATATTTAAAGGATGATGCCTTTAAGGCAGTTTGCCTTAAGGATTGAATTGTTTGTATTTTTTTAAATCTTATATTAAAGTAAAAATGGAATTCATAACAGAAGGAGAAATGAAAATGAACAAAAAAGATCTAGTACAAAATATTATTATGAGCCACCCCACATTAACAAAAAAGAGTGTGGATGAAATCGTAAACACTATTTTTGATGATATGGCAGAAGCCTTATCTAAAGGTGAAACGGTGGATATTTTTGGATTTGGTAAATTTGAAGTCACTGAACGTGGAGAACGTGATGGTATCAATCCTGTAACAATGGAAAAAATCAGAATCAAAGCGTCTAAAAACGTTAAATTCAGACCTTCAAAATCATTAAAAGACAAAGTAAACTAATTGTTTTGCATTAGTTTATATTCTGGCTTTCATGTCTTATATCGACTTTTTTCCACATGATGTAAGTCCAGATAGTTCAAGTCCTGTACCCTGACAGGACTTTTTTTAGTTGCAGTGACTGATTAAATGCGGTGATTAATTAATAATAACTGAAAGGGGTTTGATATACCTAAATAGATTAAGATTAGATGATAGGTCCTCATGGTGAGGACTTTTTAATGTTTTAAATTGATGTGTAAGGGGGAGTTTATGAAAAAATTAGAACGATTATGTTGTGTCTTAATGATGTTTTTGACACTTATTGGCTGTAGCTCGTCTACACCTCAGACACACGATGTGATTTTTCAAGATTCAATCCGTATTGATTTAGGGGATGAGGATGTAAATACAGCAGAGTATGTGAAGCGTATTGATTCATACCCAATATCCGGCTCATCTATTGACGGAAACAAGATACATGTAAGTAACATTACAATGGTCTGTCCATCGTTAAAAAAAGGGGATCTGGAAAAATTAGGCAAGCAGGAGCTGATCTATACGATTGGCGATGAAAAATACATAGTAGAAGTAAATATTGTTGATAGTGTCAAACCTGTGATCAATGTCAAGGATGATAGCTTGACTTTTGAAGTAGGCGAAATGAAAGGTATCAACAACTATTATTCTGTGTCGGACAATTATGATGCTTCCAAGGATATAAAGGTAAAAGTCAAAAACATTGATAAATTAAATAAAAATAAGACAGGGACTTATAAGTTAGTAATCAAAGCTTGGGACACATCAGGAAACACAGCATCCAAAAAATTAACAGTTATTATTAAAGACACTAAAAAAGAACAGGAAGAAAAACAAAAAGAAGAGGAAAGGAAAAAAGAGGAAGAGAAGAGAAAAGCAGAGGAAGAAGAAAAGCAAAGAGAAGCAGAAAGACAACAGCAGCAACAGCAAAGTCAGCAGACTCAGGCACCTTCTACGAATACAAATAACAATGTATCAAATTCACCTGCAACATCTAATTCTTCCACCCAGACTCAACAACCTAGTAGCAGTACACCTGTTACAAGGGATTATTTGTTTTCGCAAGGCTATGACATGTCATCAGCCCCAAGTGCCTGTCAATCCGCATTAATGGCATCTGGACGTTCAGGGTCATGTACACCATTACAGGATAGCAATGGCATCTATCTTGGAATGCGACTTGTTTTAAATTAAAAGGAGGATATACTTATGAATCTTGCAATTACTATTTTTGACATTGCCATGATGACACTTGTTTCTTGGGTTTTCTTAAAAAAACCATTAGAAGAAAAAGATATCGAAGGGGGTCAATCTTTATTGGTACGTATTGTTGTCGGTATCGTTGCTGGACTAGTTGTCAGCTTTATGATGAGCTTATAGGAGGTTTTTATGGGAGCTTGGAGTCAATTATTTGAAGTTTTTAATCCTGCGTTGTCATCTTTACAGACATTCTTGCAGGCAATTGCTGTATTAGGAGCAGGATGCTTTGCTGCATACTACAAAATTCGTGAGATGTTTGCAGGTCCACAGGAAGATCAAATGTATTCACAGAAAACCAAAGGTGTATTTATAGGATTGATTTTCGTGTTTATTATTCCGGTGTTGATTAACATCTTCAAAACATTATTTATGAAAAGCTAATTTTAATTAAAGAGGGTAGTGGGTTTTCGCTTCTCTCTTTTTAAGATTTATAGGACAAATTATTCTGTTGTTCTATAAATCTTAAAATTAAGGCAATGTGCCTTAATTTTTGAGGTGCATATATTACAAGGAGGATAAGAAATATGCCGGTAATGGAAGAAAATAAGTTTGAAACTGCGAAAGTGGCTCTGGAAAAGAAATTTGAATTTGAGCCGATCGAAAAGAAAATCAGTGAACTTGGATGGGATAAAGATAATAATATTATCATTACCTATTATCAAAATGTTATTGGTTATCTGGAAAACACGAAACAGGTATGTGGGTTTATGGATTGGTTTGATAAGGAAAAAAATGACATTGATGTGAGAAATTTTAATGTATCCAATGTTTCATCGCTTCTAAAGCAATTCTATGTTTGGTTTTTTGATAAAAAGCGTGAACAATACACAGAAGTTGAAATAATGGCTGAAGAACAGGATACAACAAATGATTTGTACCATGACATAGCGGATGAAAATGAATCAAAGACCTGTGTTCATGTAGATAACAGTGAGATCATGGAATCTTTATCCGATTTAACAACGATAGCCAAAGATACAAATACTTCTGTACAGGATTTTAGAAAAGAAGAAGCCAGTGCTAAAACATATGGTGTTGTTGTTTCTATGGAAGGTTTGTTAAAGGAACAGATGAAGAAGCAAACGATGAAAAAAGCTTCTTTTGAACAGGTGGAAGGTTTATCAAATGATGTAAAAGGATTAATAAATAAATCTGAATCCATGCAGACAATTGTTGAAAGAATTGATAAAGCTTTGCCTAAAAAAGTGGAAAAGATGTTTACAGCCTTTGATCTTACGAAAGCATTTTTTGCTGGACTAGGTACAGCAGTATTGCTTATAAAGCTTGTACAAGTAGCATTCTAAGAAAGGATGATTATATGATACATAATGTAATGTTTGCTGTGGCAACACTTCCAAATAACCACTATCTTTTCGGTGGATTGATTGAAGGTGTAAAAAATAATGTTGTTCGTGGTGCACAGGATCTGTTACAGTCATTTTTTTGGAGTATTTTAAGTGGTCTTTTAGGTATGGTCAATTCACTTTTGAATTCGATTGTAAATGGTGTTATTGGTCTTGACCTGTTTTCCCACAATGAGTTTTTATCGACTGCTTTTAACTGTTCATTAGCACTGATGTTTCTTGCAATTCCGGCTAAGATCACATGGGAGATTGTTTCAGCTATGATACGTGATGATGATGCAGGTATGGATATACATAGGAAACTCGGCAATACCGCTATAGGTATTGCGATTGCCTGTTCACTGACTGTAGGAATTACAAAAATTATCAATCCAGTCATGCAGGATGCATCCAAAGCAATTTTAAATGTAAATCTGACAAACGAAATAAAGTCGGATTCAGCCACATCCCAATTAGGTGATTCACTGATTGAATCTGTTTTGATTTCGTTTGGAGGTTTGCCTAAAGACGGAGATTATGGAGCTTCAAAATTTGTAGAGCAGTACAACAAAAACGAATTGAAGATCACAAAACGAGATGGTGATAACTATGTCTGGGATTTTAGTATATTTATGGCAATTATTGGAATGTGTGTATATGTAGTAATGCTTTTTGTCATATGTATACAGATCGCAGTGCGAGTCATTTCCATAGGCTTTTATTATGTTATAGGACCTCTCGCCTGCACGAGTATGACAAATTACCAAAATCCACAGGCTTTTAATGTCTGGAAAGCAACAATATTTGGTGCATGGGCACAGAATCTGACACAGATATTTCTGCTGTCGCTGTTTGTAGGACTGCTTGAATCCATATCATCAGCAACCTCAACCATGCCAGTAGCGTCTGTTGCGCTTTATTTTGGTGCGTTTTCTCTTATCATGACCGCACCGAACTTTGTGCAGGCTATGATTGGTGGATATGCTTCTGGTATTCTTGATACTTTAAATCAGTTCAGAGGTGGTCTTGGCATGGCTAAAAGCTTGGTAACTGGTGCTGTTGGTTCGGTGATTGGTCGCAACAATCCACACACAGGACACTTGGAAGGTGGAGCACGTGGCAAGATTTTAGGTGATGTCAACGCTCAAGGAAACCGAGTCGGTGGAGCACGTGGTGCTATTTTTGGCAATCCAGACAGCAATGGTAATCGTAATGGTGGTATCAAAGGTGCTACATTAGGTAATTCCATGAATATGGGTGGTGTTACTGGTAGACAAGGTGGTATCCGTGGTGCTATTTTTGGCAACGATCAGCTGGCTTCTGGTGTTGGTGGTACTATTGAACGTACAAGAGCAGGTGGTATGGCGAATATTGGTGGAAAGAAAAGAACAGATTCTTTCAACTCCGCAGGTCAAAAAACAGGCTCAATGCAGAAAAGACGATTGTCGGCTTTCAGAGGCTCTGATACTACAGCGTTTAACCCGGAAACAGGTGCTCAGATGGGCGATCCAGTACATCAAAGAGGACCAGTGCCTATGTTTTTAAGTGATTTAGGTAATCGTTTCTCTGGTGGAGGTAGTGACCAATCGGGTGATGGTGGCGGAAGTGATACATCCACACCAAACTACACTTCTTTTAATTCCGGTGGTGGCGGTGCTTCTGGTGGAGGAAGTTCAGGCGGAACAAGCGGAGGTTCTGGTGGTTCTTCTGGTGTTGGTGGCAGTACAGGTGACGCTCATTCTTTCCAGATGCATAGCAGTGCATCAACACGTAACAGTTTAGGCGGAGCACAATCTTCAGGTCCAAAGCCACAGCCACAAGGTCAAAGACCTTCATCAAGCACAAAGCCTGCTGTTAGATCGTCTGGCACAAATGGTAATACTAAACCTCGCAGTCAAGCTCAAAAGCCAAGTGCTTCAGGCGTACGTACATATAAAATGAAAAGCAGTGGTGAAATTCGAAATTCATTAGGAAATAGAAACAATAATAATGAAAGTAGAGGTAAAAAATAATGGGATACAATAAAACTACAATCATCGTTGATAAAGAATCCGTCAAGCCGATTCTGATTTGGAAATTTTCTGGCTTGGATTGTGTGTTCATGGTTGCAGGATACCTTGTAGTGTATTATCCAGTAAAATTCTTTTTCAATGATTTTATTGGATTGATTATGGGAGTTGCTGTGTTTGCTCTTGTAGGTGTTCTGCTTGTTGAAATGCCAGATCATTTATCTATTATCCAGCATATACAGATGTGGTATAACTACCGTTATAAACAGCCAAAGGAATACTTTTATATTCCAAAGGAACGAACACATGGTACAGTCAAAACAAATTCTGATGAGGATTCAAAGGAATGGATTGAATATCAGAATATGATTCAGGAAAACAGATTGTCAAATGAAAATTAAGGCAATCTGCCTTAACTTAAAGAAAGCAGAGAATGACCGATTGAGTCATTCTTTTTTTAATATAAAGGAGTACATTAATGTTTGGGATTTTTAAAAGAAAAAATAAAAATAAGGATATAGATCCTGTTAAAGAAAAACAGAAACTTGTCAACGACAGTATCAAAAAATCCAAAAAGGAGAAAAAAAAGAAAAAGAAAAAACAGCCGAAGATTGATAGATTTGACATCAGAGATGCCATTCCTTTTACATATGACGAAGAAAAGAATATGTTCAAGGACCTTGATGGAAACTATATCATGATGGTTCGTACAGCAGGAACAAATATTTTCGGTTTCAAGGACAATGACCAGTATGCATTTATACGTGCGTTTTCAAGAATCTTCAACAATTCGATTGGTGCAGGGCAGATCTATTCGTATATGGTTGGTGCGGATGTGGATGGATATGTAGCTGATTTCCAGTATTTTAAAGATAATTTAAATTTATCAAACCCACAGGATCGCATTCGATATGAAATTCTGGATGAAGCACAAAGAAGATTGAAATATACAGCATTGACGAAAGAACTTGTGGATCGCTGTTTTGTGTTTATCCTAAAAGGACAGGATATTTTTCAATTAGAACAGAGATGCCAGGAAATTGTTGCTACACTTGGTTCTTATCAAAAGACAAGTATATTAGATTTTATGGACACTTTTCTTGTGATCTATAACTTCTATCACCCACAGGCATCGAAATTGTTTACTGAAATGGCAAAAGAAGCCGATGATATCATGGATTATTTATATCCAACACGCATTGGTATGGTAGATGTAGGCTTTAGACAATGTGTTGAACTTGACAGAGTATTCTGTAGAACAAAATTCATTCATATTTATCGAAAAGAACCGGCATTTGCATTAATGAGTTATTTAGCTACAGCAGGTGATATTGATTTTTCTATGCATTTTAAACCCGCAGAAAGCGGTGCCTTAACAAAAAGTCTTGATAAGGAAATTCATAATATCGAACGCAATATGCAGAAAGCAAAAGATGCATCTACGCAGTCAAAGCTGATCAAACAGTTTGATAAGACACAGACAATGGTTGAAAAGATGGTGGCGGAAGGAGATACACCATTTGATTTCACAGTATTCTTGCGTATCAAAGGTGACAGCGTTCAGCAGGTCAATGAAATTTGTAAGGATTTAGATGATTCTTTTGTTTCGATGGGGATTCAATTTAGCGATGGTGTGTTTGAACCTTTGGAATTATTTAACTGTTCAGCTCCGATTCTATATGATTATGAATTAAAAGACAGATTCTACAAAACAACTACTACTGCTACACTAGGATGGATGTATCCGTTTGTATTTGAAGCATTATATGATTCTACACAGTATTCTCAGGATGTTCATTACCCGCCAGTATATATAGGTAATACGATACAGACGAATGGTGTTGTTTTCTATGACAACTTTACGAAGAAAGACGATCGTTCCAACTACAACGAATTTGTTGTCGGTAACTCCGGCATGGGTAAAACATTCTTTCTGATGTGGCTGATCTACAATCGTTGCGGTCTTGGTTACAAGCAATATATTCTGGATGTAGAAGGTAAGGAATTGAATAAGCTGACTTATGAATTAGGTGGTGCGAATATTGACTGTTCCAATGGAGAAAAAGGTCGAATCAATCCATTACAGATACGTTTCAACGTGCCTGACAGTGATACAGGGGACGGCAAAGTGCCTTTAGATCAGATTTATCCGCTTGAACAACATATCCGCTTCCTGAGATCGTTTTTAAATGCATATAAAGGCGATTCTGATGAGATTGGTATTCTTCATACCAACTTAATTGAACGTGCTTTAACGCACGTTTACGGGCTTATTAACATAGATTTTAAAACCACGGCTCAATATATTCTGGACAATTTCAAAAGCGATGATTATCCTATCTTTTCAGATGTTTATGATACGATTCAGGAATGGCTGAAAGAAATCGAAAAGCAACCTCATCCTGATCGTGCTGAAATCGAACGTCATAAAGTTTGTTTAGCCTTCTTGGAGCCGATTGCCTATGGTGCCGATGCCAACCTTTTCAATGGTCATACGAATGTAGATTTATCAGCAAATGTTATCAACTTTAATTTAAGTGCATTGCAGGACAACACAGGCTCACGTGTGCTTGCAACGCAGTATTACAACGTATTGTCTTATATCTGGACTGATATCATCTCTGACCCATTCAACCGCAGAAAACAGCTTTATGCGGATGAATTCTCAGTCATCATGGATCCTCGTTATCTTGACATCATGATGTATTTCCAGACAGTTATCAAACGTGTTCGTAAATATATGGCAGGCTTGACTCCCGCAACTCAGCAGATTAGTGATGTTTTAAAAGATTCGGTAAAGGAACAGGGTGAAGCCATCATTGAAAACTCCGTATACCAGTTTTATTTTGGATTAGGTGCAGAGGGTATCGAATACTTCAAGAAAACACATTTGATTCCAGAATCAGAACAAGAATTCGTGCAGTTTGCCAATATTGGTGAATGCTATGCCAAGATTGGAACAAGTACAGCTATGCGAGTTCGTATTCAAATTGGGGATGAAGCCTTTGCTAAATTCACACGAATGAAAGACGATAGAAAATAATGGGAAGTCTAATAAAACATGCGAAAAAAATAAAGAAAGCATGTATCGGCATTGCCACAGGAGTAACTGTAGCAACGATGATGATACCACCTATCATTTTATCACAGATGATAATGATGGATCAGGAAGATAAATGCTCATCTGAAGCAACTGGAAGTATTGATGTATCATCAGATGGTACTGTAGAAGAAAATAAAAAAGCAATCTGGAACTACTTTAAAGCTTCTGGCTATTCGGATGAAGCAACCGCAGGCATCATGGGAAATATGTATGCTGAAAGTGGATTCAAGCCGGGTGCTTCTGAGATTGGCGGAGCTGGTTACGGACTTGTTCAATGGACAACACAAGGCTATAAAACAGCTTTAAAAAACTATGCTGCACAGCAGGGAAAGGAAACGAGTGATTTAAAATTACAGCTTGACTTTCTCTGTATTCAGCAGTTGCCGACTTTCAAATGGTCTGTAAGAGGAACCACATATTTTAAGGATACAGAAGAACTTAAAAAAAGTAACAGCGTTACAAAGGTGACAGAAGCGTTCATGAACTGTTTTGAGCGATGCAACACATCTTATGTTTCATGTACTGTAGAGAGAAGATCGCAGTACAGTATGAAGGTATACAACCAGTTTCGTGGACAGAGTGCAGATGCAGACTCCGCTTCAACAGGTATCAGTGGAAGAATATTATGGGTAGGCGATTCACGGACTGTAGGTATGCAAAGTGCAATCACCGAAGGAAAGAACAAGTGGATATGTTCTGTAGGAAAAGGTTACAACTGGCTAGTAAATACAGCTATCAGTAAAGTGAACAAGGAATTGAAAGATACAGATACCATTGTTGTCAATCTAGGTGTCAACGATCTGAACAATCACGAAAAATATGTAACTAAGTTGAATTCACTGGCTGACTCAGACTGGAAGAAAGCAAAAAGTATTGTGGTTATGTCAGTCAACCCAGTGGACGAAGCAAAATGTGCAGGAACCTATGTCGTAAAAAACAGCCAGATTGAAAAATTTAATACATATCTCAAAAAGAATTTGAGAAAGAAAATCGTTTATGTTGATACATATACTTCACTTTTAGGAAATATTCAAACAAATGACGGACTGCATTATACAAGTACAACCTACAAGACCATCTATGACATGATACGTGATACTCATACAGGCTCAAGTACAGACTCAGCGTGTGAATCTGAAGGTTCTGGTGGAATACTTACAGCAGAAGGTGTAATGATTGATTTTGATTCAAAGTACTACACTTACAGTGCCGATATTAACGAAGGAAATCCTAACGTATGTGCGGTAAATAAGCCACAGTGGTGGCCATATGGTGCAGCATGTACAAATCAATCAATAACAGGTAAATTTAACAAAATGATATGTTCATCATATGCTTCTGGACGATACTGGGATGTAAATTATCATGATTCACCTTATCCATTGCCGACAAACTGGGATCAAAAATTAACGGTAGATCATGTAGCACCTGGCAGTGGTAAGTATTCAAAAGATATCAACAATCCGATTCCTAAATCCATCGTTTCGATTACTTCATCGAGCGGTGGAACTATGCACGTTGCATTTATCGAAGGAGTAGATGTAGATGGCTCTGTTGTGATTTCGGAATGCAACGCAAACAGAAACGAACCAAAATATGGCTTCCGTTGTCAGAAATGGAAGAACGTTAAAGAATGGGCAGAACGTACCCTTGGTGCGGGAACCAGATTGAATGGTTTCTATGGAAAGTAGATGATAAAAATATGTTAAAAAAGATTTTAATAGGAATTGTAGTCCTGATAATTGTATGCTTTGGGGGTTATGATATTTATACTCGTATACAGAAAAGTCATGAACCAGAACTTGTATTTGTGGACAAGGATCTAAGGACTGTAGCGGAAGATAATTTTAATCCATATTATTATGTGATTAAAGCTGAAGATTATCGTGGTAAGGACATCAATGATAAAAAACATCTTGCATATAAAGTAAAAAGCAAAGGTAAAAAGAGTGTTAAAGTCATTTACATCTTAACAGATGATAAAGGTCATTTTGTACAGAAGGAATTGACTTTAAAAAAAGTAAAGACTGTAAATTACACACCGGAAGGAGAACAAAACGGTGCATTGAGTAACGCACCTAAAAAGGAAAATAAAGTGTTTTTGTTCTCAGACTATGATCAGATTGCCATACGTGCAATGGCGGAAGCAGACAATTATGGGTACGAAAGTTCGCAGAATTACACAGTCAATCCTGCACTCGATGAGAATGGGGAATTAATAGGATATGAGTGTGTGTTTTTGAACTAATGAAAGGAGAATGGGGATGCATAATCAATACCATGGTAGATTTGAAAAAGAATACTGGGTACGCAGAATATATACACTGATACAGAATATCAATGACATATCTGGTTCAAATATAAACTTAGAAAATGAAATAAGCGTTTGTAAATTCAGGGACGAAGATTACTGCATCGTCACGTATCTTTATTACAGCAAGCTGTACTGTTCGTGCATAAAAAAAGCAATGGGCAGATACGATGAGCGAAAGGATAAGGTCAGCAAAAAATAATTATTTTATTATGATTTTAAATTTGATTTGAACTTCAACAGTTCATTTTGGAGGTGATGAAATGGCAAATAAAAGCAACATAGAGTTAGATAATGTGTTGGCTTCTTCTTTAAAGAATGCTAGAATTCGGAAACAATATTCACAAGATGAAATTGCAAAACGTGTAGGAATATCAAGACCAAAATATCAACGAATAGAAAGTTGTATGATGAATTCTGTGGATGATAATTTGTTAAGAAAACTGGCTGATGTTTTGGAAGTTGATTATACTTCTCTTGTGAATGATAGGATGATTATAAAACCACATTTAATATAACAAAAGAAATGCGTTTGGAGTTGCTTCATTTAAAAGATTCAAAAGGATTCAATACAATTTCAGAGACTATTAAATATTGTATTGATTATACTTTAAATGAAAATTCAAAATCAAATGTTTCAACTGAAATCATGATTGATGTACGTGAAGCTATCGTAAATACATTCATTCAGGAAATGGATAAGCTTTCTCATGCACATGAAATGGACGCACTTATACTACAGTATCTTGATGATAAATATGGTACAAACTCGAATGAATTACGTACCGATATTGAACAATATCTCACTAAAATTAAACATTCCAAAAACTACTGATTGAGGAGGTGATAGCAATGAAAATCGTTATGTTTTGTGATAAATATCTCTATAGAAAACTCAACATGGCATTTCCAAAATACAGCGAGAATGATGCTGTTATTGGAAGCCTTTTTTCAGAGGATGAGTTTGACAATTTCCATGTATTAGACAAGGATTTTATCAACTTGGCTTTTAATCCAGTGGATGGTATAAAAGATATTTATTTACTCTTAATACAAAAATCATGGTACAGTGATCCAACTTGTATTAACATCTGTAAGTACGTTAAACTGCTTCATCCTGAAACAAATATTGTGTTCTTTATGGATGAACCTTACGCTTCACATCTTTATTTCTGTGATCGTATTGTAAAGGAGCAGTTAGGTTTCTTAGCCTACGATACAGACGAACTTAAAACCATTCTAATGAATGGTTTTAATGTATCGCAGGATGATTATACTTTACCTAAATTATCACAATCGAAAATA
>ULXK01031211.1_pt1 | contig 23495 bp, 20 predicted proteins | sample 1961201 | NCBI WGS metagenome assembly ULXK01 (sample SAMEA4835836, study PRJEB28245) | human gut metagenome | biome: gut microbiome; material: fecal sample | place: Denmark | collected 2008
GGCAGAGAACAAGATTGCCTGCGTGGAGATCCTCGCCGACGCCGTAGGCAGCGACGGGATGTGTGCCGGGCAGTATCTCGATATGGTCGGAGAGAGCAAGCGGCTTACGGAAGAGGAGCTTGACGACATCAATTCGCGAAAAACCGGAGCGCTGCTTATTGCCGCATGCCGTATGGGCGTTGCGGCCGCCGGAGGAAGCGGAGAGATGCTTGAAGCCGCCGCACATTACGGCGCTTGCGTCGGCGCGGCATTCCAGATACGTGACGATATTCTGGACGTTATCAGCACAAGCGAGGAGCTTGGCAAGCCTATAGGCTCGGATGCGCAGGAGCATAAGAATACATACATGGCTCTTCTCGGCGAATCAAAATGCATGGAAATGATCGAAAAGCTGACAAATCAGGCAAAAAGCGCGCTTTGCGGCGCGTTTGACGACACGAAATTTCTCTGTGACCTTGCCGATTCCATGGTAACGAGAAGAAAATGAAGTGAATAATCTGTAAAACCGCGGCGAATGTCACTTGTAATCCTCGCCGCGGTTTGTTATACTGTAAAATAGTATATTTTACGAATATTTAGCTAAATACGAGGTTTTGTTTTGAATATCCTGAATAAAGTCAATTCCTCTAACGATATAAAACGCCTCAATAAAAACGAGCTTCCTCAGCTCTGCGCCGAGCTTCGCGAGTTTATTATTGAAAACGTTTCCAAAACCGGAGGACACCTTGCATCAAATCTCGGCACTGTCGAGCTTACCGTTGCGCTGCACAGAGTTTATGACAGTGCAGTGGACAGAATCGTGTTCGATGTCGGCCATCAGAGCTATGCTCATAAAATAATAACAGGCCGCCGCGACGCATTCAGCACTCTGCGCTGCTATGGCGGCTTATCCGGGTTTCCCAAGCCCTACGAAGCCGATGACGACGCTTTCATCGCTGGACACGCTTCAAACTCGGTGTCGGTCGCTCTCGGCATGGCTCGCGCCAGAACCATAAAGGGCGAAAACTACAGCGTTTGCGCCGTTATTGGCGACGGAGCGTTGACAGGCGGCCTTGCCTATGAGGGGCTTGCCAATGTCGGCGGAAGCAGCGAGCCGATCGTAATAATTCTTAACGATAACGGTATGAGCATCAACGGCAACGTCGGCGGTATGGCAAAGCTGCTGTCAAAAGAACGCGTAAAGCCCGGGTATATCAACTTCAAGCGGTGGTACAGGCAGGCTGTCAGCGGCATGGACGGCATTTATAACGCAAGCCATAAGCTCAAAGAAGCTCTCAAAAAGTCGATATTGCCGTCAAATATGTTCGACTCGATGGGCATATATTATCTCGGCCCCGTTGACGGGCATGACGTTGACCAGCTTGAAACGGTCATCCGCTGGGCCAAGGAAATGAACACGCCTGTACTCGTGCATGTAATAAGCAAAAAGGGAAAGGGCTGCGCATACGCCGAGGAGCACCCTGATCAGTATCACGGTGTCGGGAAATTTGACCCTGCTACGGGGCAAATGCCGGAAGCAAAGCCGTGCTTTTCGTCTGTTTTTGGCAATAAGCTTACTCAGCTTGCCGAGATAAACCATAATATCGTAGCCATAACCGCCGCAATGTGCGCCGGGACAGGGCTTACAGAGTTCTCCGAGTGCTTTCCGGATAGATTTTTTGATGTCGGTATTGCCGAGGAGCATGCCGTTTCAATGGCTGCCGGTATGGCAAAGCAGGGGCTTGTGCCCGTCGTCGCAATATACTCGGGATTTCTCCAGCGCGCATATGATATGCTCATCCACGATGTTTCGCTTCAGGATCTGCATGTCGTTTTCTGCGTTGACAGAGCAGGCCTTGTCGGAAACGACGGCGAAACTCACCACGGCGCTTTTGATATCAGTTATCTGCGTTCGGTTCCGCACATGCAGGTGCTGTGTCCGGCAAACTTTGCCGAGCTTGAAGCCATGCTTGATAAGGCCGTAAACCGCATGTCCGGACCTGTCGCAATCAGATATCCGCGCGGCGGCGAAGGCCGATACACAGATTGTCATACAGAAGGCTGCACTCATCTCCGCAGCGGAAACGACATAACTATCGCCGCATACGGCACAGATATAAACATTGCGCTCAATACGGCGGACATACTTGCCGATAAGGGCATTTATGCCGATGTGTATAAGCTTTCGCGCCTTGACAGCGGCTATTATGCCGATGTTATTGACTCTATGCGAAAAACCGGGCGCTTTCTTATGAGCGAGCAGGTTTGCCAAACCGGATGCATCGCCGATGAGATACTCGCCTGCGCCGAGCGCGCAGGTGTTAAGATAGACTGCGCATATACTCCCAATCTCGGTAGCGGCATTGTCGTTCAGGGCACCGTACCCGAGCTTATTAGGCATTGCGGCCTTGATGAAATTAGCCTTGCCAAAGCAGCCGAAAAGCTGGTCAGGGGTGAATGATGAAAAAAATTAGACTCGATCAGCTCGTTTTTGACCTCGGACTGACAGAGAGCCGGGAGCGAGCAAAAACGACTATAATGAGCGGCCTTGTTTTTGTTAACGGGCAGCGTGCTGATAAGCCGGGCATGCAAGTGCCTCCCGATGCAAACGTTGAGGTCAAGGGCGCAGCGCTTCCGTATGTCAGCCGCGGAGGCTTTAAGCTTGAAAAGGCACTCAAGGTTTTTCCGGCAGATCCAGCTGACAAGGTCTGCATCGACTGCGGCGCCTCGACAGGAGGGTTTACGGATGTTCTCCTGCAAAACGGAGCAAAAAAGGTGTATTCGGTCGATGTCGGATACGGACAGCTTGCCTGGAGCCTCAGACAGGATGAGCGCGTTGTCAATATGGAGCGCACCAATATAAGGTATATTAGCTCTGAGCAGATACCCGAGCCTATTGACATGGCCGTTATGGATCTGTCTTTCATATCAATAAAGCTTGTTCTTCCGGCTGTATGCTCGCTGCTCAAGGACGGCGGTGATTTGGTGTGCCTTATCAAGCCGCAGTTTGAGGCAGGCAGGGAAGAGGTCGGAAAAAAGGGTGTTGTCAGGGACAAAGGCGTCCACCTTTCGGTTATCGAGAGCATTCTCGATTTTGCGCCGAGCGTCGGCATGACAGTCATGGGGCTTGATTTTTCGCCGATAAAGGGACCCGAGGGAAACATTGAGTATCTATGCTACATGAAAAAGGGCAGCTTTGATGCCCCAATTATAGATGCGCAGGCTATCGTTGAAGCCTCGCACGAAAAACTGTGAGGTAAAAATGTCCGAACTGATAGTGTTGTGCCCGAATCCATACAGGGATTGCGGCCTTGAGCTTACAAAAAAGGCAAAACAGTTATTGAAAAACGGCGGATATGAGGTCGCGGTCTGCCCGGTCTTCGGTGCACATGACGCCGAGGTCATTCCCAACGATGTTGAGCTTACAGCGTGGAGCGCTGTTACAGAGCGCGCAGCCTTGTATATCGTCATCGGCGGAGATGGCACCATTCTGCACACTGCAAGGTATCTTAACCACACTCAGATTCCCATGCTTGGAGTAAACCTCGGAACCAAGGGCTTCATGGCATCGATTGAGCCGGAGGATATCGGTCAGATACTTGAAGCTGCCGCAGGAAACTACTCATCAAGCTTTAGAATGATGATAGACGTTGAGCTTATCCGAAACGGCGAGGTTATTTACACCGATGTCGGACTCAACGATGCCGTTATTCACGGCATGGGCGACTGCATAAAGCTCACCGCATGGTGCGACGGCGAAAGAATAATGAGCTATTCCGGAGATGGTATTATCGTCGCAACGCCGACAGGCTCCACCGGTTACTCAATGTCTGCCGGAGGCCCGATCGTTGAACCTGAGGCATATAACTTTATCGTGTCTCCTATATGCGCGCACTATATCGGCTCAAGAAGCTTTGTCCTGTCATCCGAGCACAAGGTGACAATTAAAGCCGAAAAGCTTCACGATCGCCGCGCGTATGTATCCGTGGACGGAACCGACGGATTTGAGCTTGCAAACGAGGATATTGTCATCGTTCGCCGCTCGTCAAAGCTTGCAAACCTCGTCCATCTCGGCGAGCGCAGCTTTTACGATTCAACATTTGAAAAACTGCAATACAGAGTTGACTGAAAGGGGAAACTTAGTTGAAAGATTCAAGACAAAGCGTTATTCTCCAGATAATCTCCGATCAGGAGATCGAGACACAGGCCCAGCTTATAAAAGCGCTTGCCGAGCACGGTATCCCCAGCACTCAGGCAACGCTTTCAAGAGATATAAAGCAGCTTCATCTTGTAAAAGAGCTTAGCAACAGCGGCAAATACCACTATGTTGTCAGCGGTAAATCACGTAATAACGATCGCGAGCAGCGCCTTCGCAAAATATTCAGAGAGAGTGTCACATCGTACACCGTCGCGCAGAATATCATCGTCATAAAAACGCTTCCAGGCCTTGCGTCGGCCGCATGCTCGACGCTTGACTCGATGCACATTGAAACGCTTGCCGGAACGCTTGCCGGCGACGATACCGCATTTTTGGCAATGAAGGATAACAAAGCGGCAGAGGATTTCTGCCACGATATAGAAGAAATGTTCTGATAAGAGGTTTCCTATGCTTACACAGCTGCATATTGAAAATATTGCTGTAATTGAAAAAGCGGATATTGAGTTTGGAAAGGGATTGACTGTTCTGACCGGCGAAACAGGTGCAGGTAAGTCGATAATCGTTGACTCTCTCGGCGCTGTGCTCGGCGCTCGTACAAGCCGCGAGCTTGTGCGCACCGGGGCCGAATACGGCGTTGTGTCGGCAGTTTTTGAAACCGATGCCGCCGCAAAATGGTTTGAGGATAATGATTTTGAGCCGGAGGACGAGGTCATCATACGCCGCAAGATCTCCGCAGACGGCAAAAACAACTGCCGCGTATGCGGAAACCCGGTTACCGTTTCGCAGCTGAGGCAGCTCGGCTCACTTCTTTTGGATATTCACGGGCAGAATGACGGCCGGCAGCTTATGGACGAAGATTCGCATCTTGCTTACCTTGACGGATTCGGCAAGACATCGGACGAGCTTGCTGCATTTGTCGAAGCTTACAGAGAATATACGGCCTGCAAGCGCGAGATGGACAAGCTGTCCATGGACGAAGCGGAAAAAGAGCGCCTGGCAGACAATCTGCGCTATCGCATAGAAGAACTTGAAAATGCTCAGCTTAAAGTAGGCGAGGAGGATGAGCTCATTGCCCGACGCGATCTGCTGAGAAATTCCGAAAAGCTTACGGAAGCGCTCGACGGAGCATACAGTGCATTGTATGCCTGCGATGAAAACGCCGGTGCGCTCGTTGATGAAGCGTCCGCGCTGATAAGCAAAGCCGCTCTTATATCCGATGAGCTGCGCGAAACGGCCGAGATCATCGGCAATGCGTCATCTTTGATTTATGATGCGGCCGAGCGTATACGCGATTTTCGCGACGGTCTTGAATTTTCGCCCGATGAGTATGATCGAATTGAAACGCGCACCGCTCAACTCAAGCGCCTTGGCCGAAAGTATAACGCCGACGAAGAGGGTATGCTCAAAATTCTTGACGACAGCAGGAAAGAGCTTGCCATGCTTGAATATTCCGACGATATGCTCAAAAAGCTCGAAAAAAAGCTTGCTGAACATAAGGCTAACTGCGTCAAAAAGGCATCTTTGCTCACGGCGTGCCGCAAAGCGGCCGCAGAAAAGCTTGAAGCGCGCATTTGCAGTGAGCTTCGAGATCTCAGTATGCCGTCTGTGAGGTTCAAGGTATCAGTTGAACCCATGGAATCAGCCCTTGGCTTCGATAAAACAGGTGCCGACAATGTGCGGTTTCTTATCTCTGCAAACGCCGGCATGGAGCTTGGCAGAATATCAAAGATCGCGTCCGGCGGCGAGCTTAGCCGAATAATGCTTGCAATGAAAACCGCATTTTCCGATAACGATCCGATCGAAACCATGGTGTTTGACGAAATTGACACCGGTGTTTCCGGTGTTGCTGCTCAGCGCGTAGGCGAAAAAATGAGCGATCTCTCGCGCGGCAAGCAGGTTTTGTGCATAACGCATCTGCCGCAGATTGCCGCATTGGCCGACAGTCACGATAAGATCGAAAAGGCCGAAAAGGACGGAAAAACATTCACTGTCGTAAAAGAGCTTGACCGTCAGGGCAGACGCATGGAGCTTGCAAGGCTCTACGGCGGCGACGTTATCACGGAAACGACCCTCGCCGGAGCCGAGGAGCAGCTTGCGGCGGCGGATAAATATAAGTTGACAAGAAACGATTAGTTTAGTATAATCTCACACGAAAACGCGATGAAAAGCAGAAGTAATTCATTTTTTGCTGCACAGAGAGACCCTGTATGCTGAAAAGGGGAGAGCGAGGATGAATGAATACGGCTTGGAGCGGCTCGCTGAAATGCTTAAGTAGGCGATGACGGGTGCGCCCGATACAGCGCTTGAGTCATGCACTCACCGAGGCTTTATTCGCGAGAATGAGGCATATAGAGGTGGTACCGCGTTTACAACGCCCTCTGTCTTAGGACAGGGGGCTTTTTTTACAGGAGGCAGCTATGGATATTGGACAAAGAGCATTTGATTACCACAAAAGCGGTTATAATTGCGCACAGTCGGTTTTTGCCGCGTGCTGCGAATATACCGGCATGGACGAGAAAACAGCGCTTGCACTTTCAGCAGGCTTTGGCGGCGGCGCGAGAAGCGGCGAGCTTTGCGGAGCGGTTACAGGCGCCATAATGGCCGAAGGACTCGTTTTCCCGTTTAACGACGGCCAGGATACCGAGGCAAAGGATAAGATTGCCTCTATCGCAAAGCAGTGTGTCAACATTGCGCGCGAAAAGTACGGCTATGTGCGCTGCGCAGATCTTAAGGGCAATATCGATTGCAGCGAAATAATCGCATTTATGGCCAAAACGGCCGAAGATATAATGAAAAAGGAGAAAAACTAATGGGTATTTACGAAGAATTGGTCGAAAGAGGCCTTATCGCGCAGGTAACCAATGAAGATCAGATAAAAGAAATGATTAATAACGGCAAGGCCACCTTCTACATTGGCTTTGACTGCACCGCCGACTCTCTGCATGTCGGCCACTTCATGGCACTGTGCCTTATGAAGCGCCTGCAGATGGCCGGAAACCGCCCCATCGCCCTCATCGGCGACGGCACCACGCTCATCGGCGACCCCTCCGGCAGAACCGATATGCGCCAGATGCTCACCGAGGAGACGATAGCGCACAATGCCGAATGCTTTAAGAAGCAGATGGAAAAGTTCATTGACTTCTCCGAAGGCAAGGCTATAATGCTGCGCAACTCCGAGTGGCTCAAGCCGCTCAACTACATTGAGCTTCTGCGCGAGGTCGGCGCATGCTTCTCTGTAAACAACATGCTGCGCGCCGAGTGCTACAAGCAGCGCATGGAGAAGGGTCTGAGCTTCCTTGAGTTTAACTACATGATCATGCAGAGCTACGACTTCTACTACATGTTCCAGCACTACGGCTGCAACATGCAGTTTGGCGGCAACGACCAGTGGTCGAACATGCTCGGCGGCACCGAGCTTATCCGCCGCAAGCTCGGCAAAGATGCACACGCAATGACCATCACGCTACTGCTCAACTCCGAGGGCAAAAAGATGGGTAAGACTGCGGCCGGAGCTGTTTGGCTTGACCCGAACAAGACCTCGCCCTACGACTTCTACCAATACTGGCGCAATGTTGACGATGCCGACGTTCTCAAGTGCCTGCGTATGCTGACCTTCCTGCCGCTCGAGCAGATCAACGAGATGGACAGCTGGGAAGGCTCTCAGCTTAACAAAGCAAAAGAAATTCTTGCATTCGAGCTTACCTCACTTGTTCACGGCGAAGAAGAGGCAAAGAAGGCCGAGGCTTCGGCAAAGGCTCTGTTCGGCGGCGGTGCATCCGGCGAAATGCCGACGACCGAACTTTCGGAATCCGATCTTACCGACGGCGTTATTGACGTTATGAGTGTACTCGTTCTCACGGGTCTTTGCTCTTCAAAGTCGGAAGCTCGCCGAAATATCCAGCAGGGCGGCATTTCCGCAAATGACGAGAAGGTAAGCGATATCGGCCGCAGTTTCACGGCAGACGAGCTCAAAGCCGGCGTGGTTCTCAAGCGCGGCAAGAAAAACTTCAACAAAATTATTCTCAAGTAAGGTGGATCGGCATGTCCATAGAAAAAGGCAGAGCATATTTCAGACAGTTCGGAATGGAAGACAGAGTGCGTGAGTTCGATGTTTCAAGTGCAACGGTCGAGCTTGCGGCTCTCGCACTCGGCGTTGACGGCGCGCGGATAGCCAAAACCCTCTCTTTCAAAAAGGATGACAGCTGCATCCTGATCCTCGCAGCAGGCGACGCAAGGATCGACAACCACAAGTTCAAGGATAAATTCCACATGAAGGCCAAAATGCTCGCACCCGATGAGGTGCTGAGCATAGTTGGACATCCCGTCGGCGGAGTGTGTCCTTTCGGCATAAACGACGGTATCGACGTTTATCTTGACGAAAGCCTCAAGCGCTTTGAAACCGTGTTCCCGGCGGTCGGCAGCGCAAACAGCGCAATTGAGCTTAATCTTGATGAGCTGTATAAATACTCAAATGCCATCGAGTGGATCGATGTCTGTAAGCTCCCCGAATAACAAATAATTAATAGCAGAAGGAAATCACGGTTTCCCTCTGCTATTTTACTTTGTAACTCTTGTAATTCATACAAAACTGCTGTATAATGTTTATAATTGTGCGCAGACCGGGGGCGCCGCAGCGCCCCCCCCTATATAAAAGCGGCTGTGCGCACTTTACCGCTGCAACATTTTATGCCGCCTGCTTTTCCGAGGTTATTGATATGATTAAGATAGCTCCCTCGATCCTCTCTGCCGATTTTACGAAACTCGGCGCCGAGATTGAAGATATACGTTCTGCCGGTGCGGAATATGTTCATTTTGACGTTATGGACGGATTTTTCGTTCCCAATATCTCGATCGGCATTCCCGTTTTGAAGTCTGTGCGGAAAATGACCGAGATGTTCCTTGATGTTCACCTGATGATCGATAAGCCCGTTAGATACGCAAAAGCATTTTGCGATGCCGGTGCCGATCTTGTTATGTTCCATGTCGAGGCGGACTCTTATCAGAACATATCGGACGCTATTGATATCGTTAAGGAAAACGGGAAGAAGGTCGGCCTTGCGCTCAAGCCGAGGACTCCTGCAAGCGTACTGTACCCGTTTATAGATCGTCTCGACATGGCGCTGGTCATGACGGTAGAGCCCGGCTTCGGCGGCCAGAGCTTTATGCACGGTCAGCTGCCTAAGATAGCCGAGCTCAGGCACGAGATCGACAAAAGAGGTCTTGCCTGCGAGCTGGAGGTTGACGGCGGCGTTGATCCTGTAACGGCAAAGCTCGTGAAAGATGCCGGAGCCACCGTTCTTGTTGCCGGAAGCGCCGTTTTCGGAAAGCCGGACAGGAAAGCACAAATTGATGCGATTAGAAACGCATAAACACTTATTGGAGATAATATAAATGCCGTTTTTCCCTGCTTCACTTGAAAACCTGATAGATAAATTTGCATCTCTCCCCGGTATCGGCCGCAAAAGCGCACAGAGACTTGCGTTCCACGTTCTTTCACTGCCGGAGGGCGAGGGCGAAAGCTTTGCGAACGCAATTTTGGAAGCGAGGAAGAACGTATGCTGCTGCAAAATATGCCAGAACCTTACCGAGGGTGAGGTGTGTTCAGTTTGCGCAAGCACCAAGCGCGACAAAAGCATCGTATGCGTTGTCTCCGAGCCTCGCGACGTATTGTCAATCGAGCGCAGTCACGAGTATAATGGCGTGTATCATGTTCTGCACGGTGTTCTTTCGCCCATAAGTCATGTCGGTCCCGACGATATTCGCATAAGCGAGCTTATACATCGCGTCGCTGCCGACAACAGCGAGATCAAAGAGATAATCATGGCAACAAACCCCGACACGGAGGGCGAGGCTACCGCCATGTATATTTCGCGTCTTTTGAAGCCGTTTGACGTTAAGGTGACGCGTCTTGCATACGGCATCCCTGTCGGTTCAAATCTTGAGTTTGCAGATGATGCCACGCTTCTTCGCGCCCTCGAGGGCAGAATTGAAATGTGATAAACAGGTTATAATTCCTGTACGATAAAAATTACTACATACCGAATATTAGAGGGGGAAAGCTTCACGGCACGCTGCGTATCGGGGCAGTTGCCGTGAGGGTCCCTTTACTTTGCGTTTTCGGAAATAATCACTCAAATGGAGGTTAATATATGACTCATAAGCTTAAAATCATTCCCCTTGGCGGTCTTGGAGAGATCGGCAAGAATATGACAGCCATTGAATTTGGCACGGATATAATCGTTGTTGACTGCGGACTCGGCTTCCCGGACGAGGATATGTACGGCATTGATATTGTTATTCCCGACATTTCTTATCTCAAAGCCAACGCCGAAAAGGTGCGCGGCATTGTTATAACCCACGGGCACGAGGATCACATCGGCGCAGTGCCTTACGTTATTCATGACCTGAACGTTCCCATATACGCGACTCCGCTCACTGCGGCGCTTATTGAGCTCAAGCTCGAAGAGCACGATCTGCTGTACAATACGCAGATATTCACCAAAAAAGCCGGCGATATATTCCGCCTCGGCTGCTTCAGCGTTGAGTTTATTGCAGTTAACCACAGCATTGCAGACGCTGTTGCTCTTGCGATAAAAACGCCTATCGGAACGATCGTGCACACAGGCGACTTTAAGATAGACCTTACGCCGGTTCAGGGCAAGGTTATCGATCTGCCACGCTTCGGCCAGCTTGGAAACGAGGGTGTACTGGCACTGCTTAGCGACTCTACAAACGTGGAAAAGCCGGGTCTGTCCGCATCCGAGCGCAAGGTCGGCGAAACTTTCGATAAGCTGTTTAAAAACTGCGATCAGCGTATTATCATAACGACATTTGCGTCTAATGTTCACAGATTGCAGCAAATAATCGACGTTGCCGCAAAATATAAGCGCAAGGTTGCGATCACCGGGCGCAGTATGGAAAACATTCTTCGTGTCGCAACAGTTTTGGGATATCTCAACGCGCCGGAAAACGTGCTTGTTGACCTTGCTCAGATCAATAAGCTGCCCAAGGATAAGGTCGTAATAATTTCGACCGGCTCGCAGGGCGAGACCATGTCCGCTCTGTATCGCATGGCGTTTTCGGAGCACAGGCAGATAAACATTGCCCCCGGTGACAGAGTCATAATATCCGCATCCGCAATTCCGGGCAATGAAAACATGATCAGCAAGGTTATCGACGAGCTGTTCCACAAGGGTGCCGAGGTCATTTATGACCGCAACACCGCACTTCACGTTTCCGGTCACGCCTCTCAGGAGGAGCAGAAGATGATGCTGGCGCTGGTTCGCCCCAAATTTTTCATCCCCGTTCACGGCGAGTACCGCATGCTCGTAAAGCATGCTGAGCTTGGTCGCCTTATGGGCGTTGATCCGAAAAATGTTGTCATTGCCGAAAACGGCAAGATAATTGAAATTTCAAAGAAAAGCGTTAAGCTCAACGGCTCGGTCCAGTCCGGTGCTGTTATGGTTGACGGTATGGGTGTTGGCGACGTCGGCAGCGTCGTAATGCGCGACAGGCACAGACTTGCCGAGGACGGCATGGTCGTCATCGTTGTCACGCTTTCCTCCTGGGATAATGCAATGCTGTCCGATCCTGAGATACTCACGCGCGGCTTTGTTTACGTTAAGGAAGCCGAAGATATGCTTGAGGAGCTCAAGCGCGTTACAAAGGAAACCGTTCTTGCATGTGAAGAGAGCGGAGTTAAAGATTGGTCTGCAATAAAAAGCCGGATAAAGAGCAATGTTTCATCTTATCTGTATAAGACGACCAAGCGCAGTCCCATGATTCTGCCGCTTATTTCCGAGGTATAATGAGCATTCCGCTTTTTGATTGTCACTGCGATACAGCTACGCACGCACTTGAAAAGGGCGAGATATTGCGCCGCAATAAAATGCATCTTGATCTTGAACGGCTCGCAGCATACGCTCCTTCTGGTCAGGTATTCGCGATCTGCGCTGTTGACGATCCTGATCCCGTCGCCTTTGCAGACAGGTCGATTGCGTTTTTCCTGCGCCAGATAGAAGAAAATTCAGACATGGCAAAGCTATGTCTGAATTTTCAGGATATAGTCACGGCGGAGAGCGATGGGAAGATCGCGGCGCTGCTTTCGATCGAAGGTGCAGAGCAGATAGAGGATATCGACTCCGCATATGCTCGCGGCGTGCGAATAGCACACCTAACATGGAATCACGACAATTTGCTCTGCGGCGCTGCCATGGACGGCGGTACCGGGCTTACGAATAAAGGCCGGCAGTTTGTTATGCGAGCGCAGGAGCTTGGGATAATGCTCGATATGTCTCATATATCCGAACGCGGATTCTGGGATACGCTCGAGATAAGCACGCGCCCCGTTATTGCCGGACACTCAAACTCAAAAGCAGTCTGCAACGTTCCTCGCAATCTCAGCGATGAGCAGTTTTTGGCATTGGTTCGTCAGGGCGGCGGAGCCGGAATAAACCTCTATCCCAAATTTCTCGGCCTCGGACGCAATATTGATGCTGTTTTTGCGCATATTGAGCACTTTATGTCCCTTGGTGGGGAAAAATCTGTTTTCCTCGGCTGTGACCTTGACGGTATTGGAGAAATGCCGCGCGGCATAAGCGGCGTTCAGGATCTTGGCAGAATATACGAAACGCTGCTCAGGCACAACTATTCCGAGCAGCTTGTTTGTGATATTTTCAGGAATAATATTCTTAAAGTTATGGAGAAGGCGCTGTGAATATTCAAATCTTCGGCAAAAGCAAATGCTTTGACACAAAAAAGGCCGAGCGTTATTTTAAAGAGCGCAGAATAAAATATCAGTTTGTTGATATCATGAAATTCGGCATGAGCAGGGGAGAGCTGAATTCTGTGAAAAATGCCGTCGGTCTTGATAATATGATCAATGAAAACGATGTTGACTATCCGCTTATTAAATACCTTGCATCAAACGACGCAAAGCTTGAAAAGCTCTTCGAATGCCCATGGCTCATCAAAACGCCGATCGTCCGCAACGGCAAGCAGGCGACTGTCGGCTACGCGCCGGATATCTGGGCTAAATGGGAATAAGAAAAAACCGCCTGACACGGCGGTTTTTTCCGTATATTGAGCGAGTCTGTAAGCCGGGTTCTGTCTTAAACGACCATCTATCTAATCCTGTCGTTGCCGGCAGGCTCAAGCCGCCTCCCGAGGACGATCGGGCCAATCGCATGTCCTCCCACGGCGTTGCTCCGGATAGAGTTTACAGCATCAACATGTCTCCATGCGACGAGTGAGCTCTTACCTCACTTTTCCACCCTTACCGATTGCTCGGCGGTATATTTCTGTTGCACTTGTCCGAGGGTCACCCCTGGCGGGCGTTACCCGCTATCCTTGCCCTATGGAGCCCGGACTTTCCTCATGTACTTCCTTTCGGAATGCACCCGCGGTCGTTCGGCCCACTCATTTGATTATTTTACCCATTATTCACGCTTTCGTCAATAGAAAATTCTTGTCTTTAAACGTTTGCCGCCGTATAATATATTGGTTAATAGGAGGCTTTAAGCATGACTTTGAATGAATATATAGACAGCATAAAGCATAAGCGCATTTGCGTTATCGGTATCGGTGTTAGCAACACACCGCTTATAAAGAAGCTTCTTGCTTCGGGCTGCGATGTGACGGCCTGCGATAAGCGCACTGCCGAGCAGCTGGGGCAGGAGCACACGGAGCTCTCAAAGCTCGGCGCAAAGTTTTATCTCGGCGAGGATTATCTTGAGCATCTTGACTTCGACATTATCTTTCGTACTCCGGGGCTTATGCCGTTTGACGGGCATCTTCAAAAAGTCGTTGAGCGCGGAGCTGAGCTGACATCAGAGATGGAGCTTTTCATGAAGCTCTGTCCGTGCAAAATTTTTGCCGTGAGCGGCAGCGACGGAAAAACAACAACGACAACAATAATATCCGAGCTGTTAAAGGCTCAGGGCTACACTGTACACCTCGGCGGCAATATAGGCAGGCCGCTGCTTTGCGATGTTGACAACATGAACGAAACCGATGTTGCCGTTCTTGAGCTCAGCTCGTTTCAGCTGCACAGCATGGTGTGCAAGCCTGATGTTGCCGTTATTACTAACATATCTCCTAACCATCTCGATAAGCACAAGGATTATCAGGACTATATTGATGCAAAAAGCTCGATATTTGCATATCAGGACGAGCATGACCGCCTTGTTCTCAATCATGAGAACGAGTTTTCCGCTTACTATGCCGGTAAGGCAAAGTCGAGCATCTCATATTTCAGCCGCGCAATGAAGCCGGATAGCGGCGTTTACTGCACTGATGGCTATATCTACCGCGTTCATGATGGGTCATCTCAGAAGCTCATGGCTGCCGACGATATTAAGCTGCCCGGAACGCATAATCTTGAAAACTATATGGCTGCTTTTGCCGCGACGGACGGATATGTTGACGATGACACCTGCATATCCGTAGCAAAGAGCTTTTCCGGCGTCGAGCACCGCCTCGAGCAGGTGAGGGTACTCAACGGAGTTACTTTTATAAACGACTCCATCGGAACAAGCCCCACACGCACCGCGGCAGGACTTCACGCACTCAAGCAAAAGCCGATACTCATAGCCGGAGGATATGATAAGCATATACCTTTTGACGAGCTTGGCGACGAGATATGCCTGCATGTTAAAAAGCTGTATCTCACCGGTGCTACGACCGAAAAGATCTATGATGCCGTCACAAAGTCAAAGTATTTTGACGGAAGCTTGCCGATCGAAAAAATTGATAATTTTAAAGACACTGTTCTTGCAGCTGCTAATTCTGCACGTGACGGAGATATAGTCCTGCTCTCGCCGGCATGTGCCGCTTTTGATAAGTTCAAAAACTTTATGGAGCGCGGGAAATACTTTAAACAGATAGTTATGGAGCTTTAAAATGAACGTAAACGATATAAAACCCGAAGTATACGAGCTTGCTCGTCAGGCAGAAGAGGAGATCCGGCCGCAGTTTGAGCGCATTGACCGCATCGCCATGCTAAACACGCGAAAAGTGATGACCGCATTTCAGGACAACAAGGTATCCGACTCCTGCTTTGCCGGAACAACCGGCTACGGATATGATGACTTGGGCAGGGAAGTGCTTGATAAGGTATATGCCCAGGTGTTCTGCACGGAAGCAGCCCTTGTGCGCATTGGATTTGTAAACGGAACGCACGCCCTCTCTGCGGCTCTTTTTGGAATACTAAAGCCGGGCGATACGCTGCTTTCCGTCACGGGGCTTCCGTATGATACGCTCAGAAACGCCATCGGAATTGAGGGCGATTGCCACGGCTCACTAAAATTCTACGGCATTAACTATAAGCAGGTCGATCTCAAGGACGGAGAAGCCGATCTCGAGGCCATAAAAGCCGCGCTTGCCGACCGCTCGATCTCGGCGGTGCTCATTCAGCGCTCAAGAGGCTATGAAAACCGCAAAGCGCTATCGGCAGAGGAGATAGGTGAGATATGCAGCGCAGTCAAAAGCGTTGCACCGAATGTCACCGTTATGGTTGATAACTGCTACGGTGAGTTCACCGGTGAGCATGAACCTACCGAATACGGCGTGGACATCATGGCCGGTTCGCTCATCAAAAACCCCGGCGGCGGACTTGCGCCGACCGGCGGATATATTGTTGGCCGAAAGAATCTTGTTGAAAATGCCGCTATGCGGTTGACAACGCCCGGAATAGGCGGCGAATGCGGAGCCTCGCTCGGCAACAACAGGCTTCTTTTCCAGGGCTTTTTCATGGCGCCGCATATAGTGGCTCAGGCAATCAAGACGGTTACATTCTGCTCTGCCATGATGAAAAAGATCGGGTTTGAATCGTCTCCGGCTCCCGACGAGGCGAGAAACGATATAATTCAAATGGTAACGCTCAAAAACGGCGAGAATATGAAAAAATTCTGCCGCGGAGTTCAGGCAGGCGCGCCCGTAGACTCATATGTTACGCCCGAGCCGTGGCAGATGCCCGGATACAATGTGCCCGTCATAATGGCGGCAGGCGCGTTTGTACAGGGCTCGTCCATAGAATTATCGGCAGACGGCCCCATGCGTGAGCCGTACACTCTGTATGTTCAGGGCGGCATAACCTACGAATCAGGAAAGCTCGGAATTATGATGGCCGTAAATGAAATGCTGAGCTGAAAAGTGCATATAATACATGGGGTGGTCTCATGTATTTTCGCCGGTATCGCAATCAGATGCACGCAAGGCAGCGCCGGCACAGGTCTGCCGGAGTAGTTGCTTTTGCCGTCGCTGTTTTAGCTATGTGTGTAGCCGTCAGTTGGTTTCTTGGGAAGCTCTCAACGCAGATAGCCGTATCCGATGCAACCGATATCGTTACCAAGGCCGTCAACGACTCGATAAACGAGGTCATAGGGCAGGGAATATACGGGTTTGACTACTTTGTAAATCTCGATAAGGACTCCGACGGCAGCGTTACCGCGATAACAAGCAACATGGCGCACATAAACACGCTGTCAACGGATATACTTAACTCCGTTATCGAATCCACCGACAATGGGGTAATCAATGTCGGAATTCCGTTCGGCAATCTCACGGGGCTTAATCTTTTACTGAACAAAGGCCCTGATGTAAATGTGCAGATAATAATGCTTACCTCATCTCGGGTCGATTTTCGCAACGAGGTCATTTCATGCGGCATTAATCAGGCAAAATATCAGCTTGTGCTTGAAGTCACGATAGATATCGACGTGCTGATCCCGTGGGGAACAGAAAGCGCAACAACCGTCACCGAGGTAATAGTTGCCGATACCGTTATAGTAGGCAAGGTACCGAATACATATTTAAACATGGAGAACTGAGCATGGACGCAAAAAAAGAGATTGAAAAGCTCCGCGAGGAAATTGAATATCACAATAGGCTGTACTACGTTAATGATGCGCCTGTCATATCCGATTATGATTACGACATGCTCATGGTGAGGCTTACAAAGCTTGAAGAGGAGCACCCGGAACTTATAACCCCCACATCTCCCACGCAGAGGGTAGGCGGCAAAGCTCTTTCACAGTTTACGCCTGTGCACCATCAGGTGCCGCTTGAAAGCCTGAGCGATGTGTTCTCGTTCGATGAACTCGCTGCTTTCGGAGAACGCATGGATCAGGCGCTCGGCAAGAACAGAGAATTCTGCGTGGAACCGAAAATTGACGGCTTGTCGATGTCACTTGAGTATGAAAACGGATATTTTGTCCGCGGCGCAACACGTGGCGACGGCGTTACTGGCGAGGACGTTACGGAAAACCTCCGCACGGTTCGCAGCCTTCCTATGCATTTAGTCGATGCACCGGAGCACCTGATTGTCCGCGGCGAGGTTTATATGTCTAAAGCCGTGTTCAATGAGCTTAACGCCGAAAGAGAGCTGAACGGAGAGGCGTTGCTTGCAAATCCGCGCAATGCGGCTGCCGGCTCGATCCGCCAGCTCGACCCGAAGGTTGCGGCGTCTCGCAAGCTCGATATAGTCTGCTTTAATATGCAGTTTACAGACGGCGAGCCGTACGGCACACACGCCGAAACGCTTGACGCAATGAAGCACATGGGCTTTCCTGTCGTGCCGTATAAGCTGTGCAGCACGATCGAAGAATGCTGCGAGAGAATCGATTGGATCGGTCAATCGCGCGGCGAATTTGCGTATGATATCGACGGAGCCGTTATAAAGATCAACTCACTTGCGCAGCGTGCCTCTCTCGGCAGCACGGCAAAATTCCCACGCTGGGCAGTAGCCTACAAATATCCGCCCGAGAAAAAGGAAAGCCGCGTTATTGATATCGTCGTTCAGGTCGGCAGAACCGGCGTTTTAACGCCAAAAGCCGTCATTGAGCCGGTGCGCCTTGCCGGAACTACGGTCAGCAATGCAACGCTGCACAATCAGGATAATATTGACCGGCTTGACATAAGGATCGGTGATACCGTTCTTGTTCAGAAAGCCGGAGAGATCATCCCCGAAGTGCTTGCGGTCAGCAAAGATAAGCGCCCCGAAGGAACCGAACCATTTAAAATGCCGGACTTTTGCCCCGAATGCGGCGCACCTGTCATGCGTGACCCGGACGGAGTTGCAATAAGATGCACAAGTCCCGAGTGTCCGGCCCAGCGGCTTCGCAATCTCGCTCACTTTGCCTCTCGCGAGGCAATGGATATTGAGGGACTCGGTATCTCCGTATGTCAGGCACTTATAAACAGCGGCCTTGCTGTCAGCCCTGCCGAGCTGTATTCGCTTGATGCGCAGTCGGTTGCTCAGCTCGACCGTATGGGCGAAAAATCGGCCGAGAACCTTATTAATGCCATCGAAAACAGCAAGAGTGCCGGCCTTGCGCGGCTGATGTGCGCATTCGGCATAAGGCAGGTCGGGCAGAAGGCCGCAAAGACTCTTGCCATGCATTTCGGATCTCTCGATAAGCTTATGCAGGCCACGCAGCAGGAGCTTACAAACGTTCCGGATATCGGCGAGATCACGGCCGATTTTATCGTTGAATGGTTCTCGCTTCCTCAATCGCAGCATCAGATAAAGCTGCTGCGCGAAGCAGGCGTGTCATTCGACAGCACAGATGCCGTTAAGGACAGCCGATTTACCGGCATGACTTTTGTGCTCACAGGCGAGCTGAGCGGCTACAAACGCGATGAGGCTGCGGCAATAATAGAAAGCTACGGCGGCAAAGCATCCTCGTCGGTTTCAAAGAAAACGACGTATGTTCTTGCCGGTGAAAATGCCGGCAGTAAGCTGAAAAAAGCGACGGATCTCGGAATTAATATTATAAACGAAGATCAGTTTAACGAAATGATCAAATAGCCAAAGCAGCAATCAGCGCACCGGGTATATTCCCGGTGCGCTTTTTTTGTTAACATTGCCGGCAGTGTCTCCATATAATGTGGTTGCAAAGGAGGACTGCACCAATGGATGATAACAAAAACTGCGGCTGCAAGGAAGGAACGCTTCCGGATTGCGCGCCGCTTGCTATGGCATATGTGCCGATGCAGCAGTCGGTAAAGCCTGTATACAGCAATGCGGAGGCTCTGAGCAGGGGAACACTGTTTCCCGGCCTTGATCTTCCGTTTATGAATATGGTCAACACCGGCGATCTGACCGGCACACCGTTAGGCGAGGTAATGGCTCTGGATTTCGTTGCGCAGGAACTTGCGCTATATCTAGATACGCACAGTGCCGATGAAGAAGCCTTTGAATTATATAAAAGCATTCTTGCCCTATCAAAGACGGCAAAGGAAAAGTATGTGAAGCTCTATGGTCCGCTGACGCACAGCGATCTTCTTCAGGCTCAGAGCTACACTTGGCTTAAGAACCCCTGGCCATGGGATTACTGCGTAAAAACGGAGGGCTGAGCATGTTTATTTATCAGAAAAAGCTGCAATATCCCGTTAAGATATCTCGCCCTAATCCGGCATTGGCAAAATTCATAATTAGTCAATATGGCGGACCTGACGGCGAACTCGGAGCTTCGCTGCGGTATCTAAGTCAGCGATACAGCATGCCGTATCCTGAGCTTAAAGGCCTCTTGACAGATATAGGCACCGAAGAGCTCGGTCACCTTGAAATGATAGCGGCAATTGTCCACCAGCTGACGCGCAAGATGACTCCGGAGGAAATTAAAAAGGCCGGATTTGAAGCATACTTCGTTGATCATACCGCCGGAGTATACCCTCAGTTTGCGTCTGGCACACCGTGGACTGCAGCTACTATGCAGGTAAAGGGTGATGTTATAACTGATCTAAGCGAAGACATGGCGGCAGAGCAGAAAGCTCGCACAACCTATGATAATATTTTGAGGCTGTCCGACGATCCGGATGTTAATGATGTTATAAAATTCTTGCGAGAGAGGGAGATCGTACACTATCAGCGCTTCGGCGAAGGGCTGAGAAATGCGATCGAAAAGCTCGATTCGAAAAACTTCTATGCTGTAAATCCTGCTTTTGATTAAAAAAGCTCCCCCGTAGTCACGGGGGAGCTTACATTATACAAGCTTACTTCACTGCTTTTGCAGCCATTTTTTTGCGCTCGACCTTCGATACCCACATTGCTGCGGTAGCATCGCCGGTGATATTGAGCGTTGTACGCCCCATATCGAACAGCTTATCAACTCCGGCAATTATTGCGATACCCTCAACAGGCAGGCCGACGGACATGAGAACCATCGACAGCATTATCATGCCTGCACCGGATACACCGGCAGTACCGACGGAGGCAAGTGTTGCTGTAAGAACGATCATTGCCATCTGTCCGAGGGTAAGGTCAACACCGTAGCAGCAGGCGATAAACACCGCGCAAACCGCCTGGTATATCGCTGTACCATCCATGTTGATGGTTGCGCCAAGAGGCAGAACGAAAGAGCTTATCTCAGGTTCGGCACCCATCTCGTTGCAGCACTCGATATTGATAGGCAAAGTTGCATTAGACGAGGTCGTGGTGAATGCGGTCAGCATTGCGGGGGCAAGACCCTTGAAAAACGCTATCGGGCTCATGCCGGACAGGAATTTGATGCTGCATCCGTATACGATGATAACGTGCAGAATGTAACCGATGTAGGCAACACCAACAACGAGTGCAAGAGAACCGACGATCTTTGCGCCGTTTACCGCAACAACGTCAGCCATCAGGCAGAATACGCCGATCGGGGTGAGCTTTATGATCATCATAAGTACCTTCATGGTGATTTCATTCATGCAATTAACAAGCTCGCCGATCTTCTTGCCCTTCTCACCGGCAGCGAGTATACCTGCGCCGAAGAATATTGCAATGCAGATTACGGGAAGCATGTTTGCCTCGACCATGGGCTTAAAGAGGTTATCAGGGAAGATGCCAACGATAACGTCCATGACTTTGGGAGCCTCGGCAGCGGTGTATTCAAGTGAATCGGTAACGCTCGAATCGAGAACAGGGAAGAAGCCCTTGAAGCAATTTACTACAACAAGGCCGATGACGACCGCAACGGCCGTTGTGCACATGTAGTAAATAAAAGTCCTTACGCCGACGCTGCCGACACGCTTGAGGTCGTTGAGCGAAATAACGCCGTCCATAATTGAGAACAGGACAACGGGAACTACCATAAACTTAAGCAGATTTATGTATATCGTTCCGATGGGCTTAAGATAATCTGTTGTAAAAGTGCTTTTCGGCGCTGCGAGCAGAAATACAAAGCCTACAAGGATACCGGCCAGCATGCATATGATGATCCAACCGGCTAAATTGATTTTACGTTTTTGCTGCATGACTATTCCTCCAAAAAATAATACTCGTATATTAGCATATGGGCAGCTACTTGGCTATAGCACGCAGCAATTCTTAACGCTTTCTTTATACTACTTGCACAATTTATAGTTTAAAATCGCAAAATTAATGCCGCTGTTTTGGACACTTTGTCAAAACAGCGGCATTTTAATTAATTTTTCATTCAGCAGTTGCTTTCTCGCATGGCTTTGCTTTGACCTTTTTCAGTCTCGCATAACGGGGGAGGGAATTGCTTTGAGGGATTCTTGGCTCGCCCTGTATTAGTGGGAGAACATAGTTAATAAATTCGTTTGTAACATAGTTGCCGTCTCGGGTTATCCATTCAAGGGGAACCTTTTTTTCATAGTTAGCAACGCTGCTGAGCGAGAGAAGCGTGGGCTTGCAGGAGTACAGTCCCTGATTATCCTCACGTTCAAGTGCTACCATTTGTCCTGTAGCGCCGTTTATCGCAGCTTCCACGGCATACTTTCCGACGGAGTAGGCCTCATCGATGTCAACTGCCGAGGCAATGTGCGCCGCACTGCGCTGAAGAAGGCTAAGCTCAATTCCGCGAACCTTTTTAAGTCCCATACGCTCTTTTAGGTAATTTGCAAGCTTTACTGCCAGACCGCCGAGCTGCGCATGGCCAAATCCGTCAGTACCGGATGTCTTTGCCTCGGACACGAACGATCCGTCGGCATAATGCAGTCCTTCCGAAACGGCAACAAGCACATTTCTCTTCTGCTTCATGATCTTGGTGACATCTTCCGTGAACTGGTCAAGGTCAAAGTCTCGCTCGGGAAGGTAAATAAGATCCGGACCGCAGCCGTTTCCGTATTCGGTCGCAAGCGCGGCCGATGCCGTGAGCCAGCCGGCATGTCGGCCCATTATTTCAATGACGGTGACCATATCAGTATTGTAAACGTCGGTGTCCTTGCCGACTTCCATGCATGATGTTGCAATAAACTTCGCGGCACTGCCATAACCGGGGCAATGATCGGTTCCGAACAGGTCGTTGTCAATGGTCTTGGGAACACCCATGACTCTGCATTCATATCCGACTTTTTCCATATATCTGCTTATTTTATTGCAGGTGTCCATGGAATCGTTTCCGCCGTTATAGAAAAAGTACCTTACATCGTATTTTTTGAATATCTCAAGTATCCTTTTGTAGTCAGTATCGTCCACTTCGGGATCTGCAATCTTATATCTGCATGACCCAAGCTCAGAGGAAGGAGTGTTAAGCAGGAGCTTAAGCTCATAATCCTCCTCTTCAGCCATGTCATAAAGCTCATCATTAAGTACACCTTTGATGCCGTATGCAGCACCGTATACATTTGTTATAACATCACTGTCGAGTGCTGTTCTGATAACGCCGTAAGCGCTCGCGTTGATAACCGCGGTGGGACCGCCCGACTGGCCAAATATGCATGCGCCAATCAGCGGCGGCTCAAAAAAATTATCCAAAACTACGCCTCCAATTCATAATGATTATTGATTATAACATGTTTTAGGTTTATAATAAATATGATTTTGAAAAAAATTGTGCAATATCACCATTTTTCTTACAGGAGGATCAATTATGCCACTCGTAACTACTACCGAAATGTTTGAAAAAGCCTATAATGGCGGATATGCCATCGGTGCATTCAACGTCAATAACATGGAGATCGTGCAGGGCATCACCGAGGCCGCCGCAGAGCACAAAGCTCCGGTCATCCTCCAGGTGTCCAAGGGAGCGCGCGCATACGCAAACCATACCTATCTCATGAAGCTGGTTGAGGCTGCGGTCGAGGAGACGGGGCTTCCCATAGCGCTCCATCTTGACCACGGCGACAGCTTTGAGCTTTGCAAATCCTGCATTGACGGCGGCTTCACCTCCGTCATGATCGACGCATCCTCCAAGTCATTTGAGGATAATATTGCGCTCACCCGTAAGGTCGTAGAGTACGCTCACGATCACGGCGTTGTCGTCGAGGCCGAGCTTGGCACTCTCGCCGGCATTGAGGATGAGGTAAATGTTTCCGCCGAGGATTCGTCCTACACCAGTCCCGAGGACGTTCAGGAATTTGTCGAGCGCACCGGCTGCGATTCTCTTGCAATCGCTATCGGCACCTCTCA
>ULXK01019289.1_pt1 | contig 23475 bp, 29 predicted proteins | sample 1961201 | NCBI WGS metagenome assembly ULXK01 (sample SAMEA4835836, study PRJEB28245) | human gut metagenome | biome: gut microbiome; material: fecal sample | place: Denmark | collected 2008
CGCTGATGTCGCCGCCGCCGCATTCGTCCGAGATTTTTATGCCGTCACCATGTCAAGCGGCAGGGAAGTCTCTATGTGCATCTACAAAGTCGAACGAGACAACCTGACCCGCTACTATTGCGACCGGTACCAAACAGGATACGGCCATATAACAATAGACTACGGAACCACAGCGGTACAACACCTAAAAGGAGGCGGCACCGTCTCTTTCGTCGGTTTCGTACATACGCATTCTTATGATGAGCTGGGGCTAAATAATGATTTTTCTGATCCAGATATTGAGACAGCAAATAGAATCTTTTCAAAGTTAAACTTGGACGAATTTTATTTATATGTTGGAACTTCCGAGCATATTTTGCGCAAGTACAATGCAAAAACTGGCGAAAAAACTACGCTTGGAAAATTTCAACCCAAAAAGCGTTCTGTCGGTGGAAAAATGCTTATTTTAACATCTCTTTATTCTTACTGAATGAAATATGGGGGCATTTTATGAAAAAACTATTTCTTATATTATTGTTATCATTCTTATTATCAGCTTGTTCAAAAAAATATTCGCTCGCAGGCGGATATGTTCACGAAAACTACAAATACATTGTTCACAATTCAAGTGCAAACCAGAATCACACAGAACTACAAGAAACAGCCGCAAAAATTGCAGAAAAATTAGACCTGCAAACAGATACCGGCGTTGCAGCGTATGCTTGGCAAATACAAGAAGTTCTTGCAAACTTAGGGTTTATTACGGAAGGTTATTTACCTATACGCGCAGTATTTTATTCAAATGGTATTTGCGAGATTCAATTGACTCCCGGCGGCGAAATATATCCAGATTTAGTCGGAGATGGCGTGTTCTATATTGACTACGATTACGAATTTATCCACTTTTATACAAGCAATGGATATATAGTTAAGGTGTCAAGCGATACCGCCCGAGTTGACTTTTAATTCTTTGTGCTGAGTCGTTCTTCACAGTATTTGCTCTGTCCCCCCAGGTACACCCTCCCGGGTCTGTGAGAGGGCGATGCCAGCATTAGGTTCTAACACCACAGACTGATTAAGCAAAGACACTCACAGCCTATCTTTAAAAACGCGTCAACTCCTCTATTTTAGGGATTTGACGCGTTTTTATCATGTAGAAACGCAACAGCACCTCTTACATTTCCGGTCACACTGTGCTATATTATTCTTACCAATACGACTGTCTGTCCGATGTCAGCCGCAAAGCCGTCTCCGGCACCTCTACCCTCAGACAGCGCTATCACTTGCAGTTTCCAGCATTGCAAGACTCGCTGTACGGTCCTTTGCCCGAGCAGTCATGACCTTAAATTAAGGGGGGTTGCCAAATGGTCTTTCGTACCAAAAAGGAAATTCGCTTCTTTGCCAGACCTGTATGGCTTGCAATTTTAATTGGATTTGTATCCACTATGGGATATTTTGATTTTATTCTAATATCAGGTAATATACATCTATCTTCGGGAAGTATTTTATCGTCATCTATTCTCAGTCTTGTAGCAATACTGAGTATAGTAACTCATTTTACTAGCCTACACGAGAAACTATTTGCCAAAATCAAGATCACAAACGACAAAATCATTTGGCGCTGTATCTTAAAAAAGAAGCACACCATGGCGATTCAGGATTGCCGCTTCATTTCCGTAGAGCTGGAAGACTCTTTCAATAAACTGGATTACCCATTCATCTATTTTACGACCTCCTGGTATCCAAAGGAATATGCGCATCAGATCAACAAGCTGAAAAATACCGACCAGTTTATTAAATTCTGGTATACAGAGGAGCTGGCCGAGTATCTAATTACCCACCTTCCCAAAGAAAAAACGGGCGGCCTGCAGTACTATCACAATATGCATACCCGCAAAAAGCGACGGAAAAAATCATAAATTTACTCCCGGGGCAGGGTCTATGCCCTGCCCCGATTCATTGCCGGTACCTTGGTTGCAGTCCAAGACGGGCACGTCCCCATGGAAGAAATGGCGATATTCTGGTTCTTCTTCATGGCCAATACGTGGTAGTGGAATGGGTCCAGCACGAACTCCTAGAATCTCCGGTGTCGGTCTTCAATTTCCAAGTCGCTGATTACCATACCTACTACGTGTCCAATATGGACATATTAACGCGCAAGTAGTTAATTTCCCCAGATATTCACTTATTTTAAATATTTTTGTAAGAAATATGATGATATGAACTTTCGGCGTTTCATGACGCGTGGCAAAGGGAAGGTAACAGTAGCGTGGAGCTTAATCAGCACGGCCTAAGACATCAAAAAGCTGCACCATAAAATACAAAACGGACATTGGGAAGCCACCTATTTGTGCTAAATAGCGCGTAACCTTCCACAGGAGCAAAACAGCACACGGTTTCGAGAGGCAAGACGCCCCTCAAATTTTGTGCGCTGTTTTTGCTTATTTTTAACCGCAGACGGATAGATAAATGACGATTTGGCCCACGGGACGGCAAAAAAGCTGCCTCTTATGATTTTAAAAAATCATTTTGAGACAGCCCCTTTTTTCGTATAGATTGGAGTCAAAAGGCTTCCCCAACTTTTGTATCGGGGAGCCTTTGGCACACCCGTTTTATATAGTGCTATTGTTATTTTTGATAAGCAAACTCCGCCGCTTCCTTGATCCATCCCATCAATTCCTCGTCAATTTCATCCGGCCGGGAAACAAGCACATGATGCGTCCAACGGTTGGGGTAAGGTTCGGCCGCAATGTCGATCCGAGAGGATTCCACTTTATATTGCAAACCGAAGGTTACGACAATATAATTCTTTGGGCAGTCTTTCTTTTTGCGCACCCGCATAAATGAGACACAGGCGAACAGATGCCTGTTATAAAAGGAAATCTGGCTTTTCTGTGCCTTGATGCGCACATTGTTGATTTCACTTAGAATTCGTTCTTCCAGCTTTTCGTAGAGCGTAAGAGCGTCCATGTGCCCTTCAAAGAACAGGAGTGTATCTGCGCCCATCATTTTCCATACTCCTTTCCACACCATGCCGCAATCTCGCCAATCAAGTCAAGGGGTAGCGGCTCCTCATAGGGGAACTGGATGGCGCCCTTGCTTGTTTTGTACCCTTGCAGCTGTTGCGCGAAAGCCTCCACCGCTTCCGGGCCGGGATACAGGCCAATGTGCTTTTGAAAGGCCGCAAACTGGATTAGGTTCCGCTTTTTCCAGTACGTCGGCATACTCCAGGAAATCTTTTGCATGGTATCCGGCAATGCGCTCCGAATTGCCTCGTCAATTTGAAAAAGATACGGCTGAACCTCCTCCGGTTGCCGTGCGATATATTCCGCAATGCTCTGCGGGGCGGCGCCGCAGTAGTGGTCCTGGTTCGCGCGCTTGAATTTCCGTCCGCATTTTGGGCACTCCCACATGGTTTTCCCTCTTCGCAGTTATTGCCGGACAGCTTTCACCGTAACCTTGACGGTGTCACCCGGCTGTTTTCCTATTTTGCCCCGGATATCTTTCCGAATCCCGATGATATAGCAGATGGAGCCGTCCTCATTTTTAGCACCCATATTCACAATGCTCCCGGAATAGGGTTCCCCGTCAAAGGTGATTTCCGCCTTCACTCTGCCTTTTCCAAACTCCTTGCGGATATCGTAAGGAAACCGCACATAAGCGCCTCCTTTTTCAGGTACCGGTTCAATCACTGCGTCGAACTGATAGGTTTTTATATGAGGTTTTTCGTCTGCTTCGCAGGCTTGCGCCTGCGTGCGCAGTATTTTCTCCATGTCCTTGCCTTTGGCAAGCTCGTCAATGAGCTTATCCAGATATCGAATCTCCCGCATCAGAGGCTCTTCAACCGTTTCCACACGCACCCCGCATACGACGCCGGTAATCAACTTCCGGTTCGGGTTCAGGCGGGGCGCATTGCGGAAGAAGTCGCCGTATGTCAGGGGGCTTTCTGCGGCTTTTTCAATTTCCCCGGCGGTATATCCGGTCAGCCAGGAAACCACCTGGTTCACTTCCTCCAATGTGCGCCCCTTTTTCTGCGCCTTAGCGACCAGAAGGGAGTAGATTTTTCCAAAACGCATACCATATACTTTTTCATTGCTCATACTGTTCCCTCCCGTTTTGTGAGCTCCTCCTCGTATCAGCCACCGCAGCAATCACATTTATTTCTTTCCTACTGTCCAGAAAAAGGATTTCCAACAAAAGTTGGCCGGTTTCCATCGGATGAAACCGCTGTCCGGTTTCGTTTTCTACATAGCGCCCTTTCACCCGGTACCTCCCTCGCAGCTGCTCCCGAAGATAAGTATCCGAGGAAATCGGTTCCACCCAGACCTCGTCCAAGTGGCAGAAGATATGCGCTGTTCACATCGGAGAAAGACAATAAATCGCCATTTGCAAGACGCAGCTGCCTATCTACCGCATCCACAAATGCCCACCCCTTTTCCGGCACATAGACCGGCGTTTCATGAAGAACCGAGAGGATCTCCGGGGCTATTAGCTGCATCCAGTCTGGGCGTGGTTCGCTGCCGGCGGTCAGTCCCAACAGGAAATCCGTCGTTACCTCATAAAACTTCGCCATGCGAATCAGTCCTTCGATAGAAGGCGTTTTCCGCTCGCTCTCCCATCCGCTGAGTGTGGGCTGCGTGACGCCCAACGCTTTGACCGCCGCAGTCAAGGCGATCTCCTTCATCTTTCTGGCCAGCTTGTACTGTCTTGCCATTTGACCGCCTCCCTTACTTCAATAGAATCCAGCTGCCTCGGGTAGAACCCTGACGTTGAATAAAGCCCTTTTCTTTCAGTTTTCTCTGCGCTCTTTCTACTGTGGGCTTTGACACGCCGATTCTGTCGGCTATGCGCTGTACAGATAGTCTCGGAAAATTTTTGATTTTGCTGAATACGACAAGCTCCATTTCGGTAAGCCCATCATTACCATCACGATTACCATCATTACCATCACGGGTGATCGTTTTAGATTTTTCAAAGTCCGGATGAACATAAAGTGTCGTGGAGAAATAGGTGCGTTCCTCATCGGTCTCAAACAGCGGTTCCGGGGAACCGTTGTTGTGCAGGGCGTTGCGGATTTTTCGGAATCCGGTATTCCGACCTTCTGTCAGGTGCATGTCCTTCCTCGTCCATTCCACCACGTTGCCGGAGAGCAGGGTCTTAATATTGGCCGGCACTGCCATGTTTCGTTGCATCCCCCTGATTTTGCTTGATATACCTTCCGCTTTTGATGCGGGCGTCGGCGGGCTTCTCCACATCTTCCGGGATAATCCAATTCCGACCGGCCATCTGTGCGCCGGGGATGCGCTCCTCCTTGCACAACACAATCACACGCCGTTTTGAGATGCCCCATTTCTGCCCCGCTTCCGATGTGGACATATATTTCATTTGCGCATACCTCCCCATTTTCATGCTACCATTATATTCACTTGCGGGAATATTATCAAGTCTTATATTCCGAAAGTCAGCCGGCTACCTGTCCTTTTTTGCAAATAAACTCTAGCTCGTATTCATCAATAAACAATATAAGCAAAAGCGACCTAAATGCTTACTGGAAACTTGATCAAAAAAACAGGAAACATTTCAGCAAGGAGTCTTGACTTGAGATTTCCCGTAAGGTATAATATCCGTTGAAAAGTAGCATTGTAGTAATGGCAAGTTTTCAACAGAAGGATATGGTTATGGAAATAAAACGTGATCGGTACCTAAAAAAACTCATCTCTTTTATGTGGGACGGTCAGGTGAAGGTAATCACAGGAATCCGACTCTGCGGAAAATCCTATCTGCTTCGCAACCTGTTTCGGAACTATCTTCTGAGCCAGGGGGTGTCGGAGGAGCGTATTTTATCTTTTGAACTTGATCTCGCCCGGGATATTCGTTACCGCAATCCTTTGGAATTGGCAGCACACGTCCGAAAAATCGTAGAGCATAGCTCTGAACAATTTTACCTCTTTGTAGATGAGATCCAAATGTCTGACCAGGTTCCCAATCCCTATAATGCGCAGGGAATGAAAATCACCTTTTATGATGCGCTCAATGATTTAAAGTCTCTTCCGAACATAGATATCTATGTTACCGGCAGCAATTTAAAAATGCTATCTTCGGATATTTTAACGGAATTCCGCGGGCGCAGCGATGAAATTCGAGTGCATCCTCTCAGTTTTGCGGAATATTATTCCGCAACCGGCGGGGACAAGGAAGAGGCTTTTGAAAATTACGCTTTTTACGGAGGACTTCCGCTTATCCTTTCCCGCCCGACGGACTCTGCCAAAATGAATTATCTCTCATCGCTCTTTTCAGAAGTCTATTTGAAAGATATTATTGAGCGAAATGGTATCAAACGAGAAGACGTGTTATCCGCTATCCTTGACCTTCTTTGTTCGTCTATCGGATCCCTAACTAACCCAACCAAATTAGCAGCTTCTATTAACACCATGCAAAAACGGAGCGGAGAAAATACCGTTGCGCTCAATACCGTAAAGGCATATATCGACCATCTGGCAGACGCATTCCTCTTTACAGAGTGCAAACGCTGGGATGTCAAAGGCAAAAGCTATTTTAGCTATCCCAACAAATATTACTGTGAAGATGTGGGACTTAGAAATGCTCGCACCGGGTTTCGCCAGCAGGAAATGACCCACATTATGGAAAATATTCTTTTCAACGACCTGATCATTCGGGAATGCGCCGTCGATATTGGAATCGTATACAACAACGAACGCAATTCAGCAGGTACAATAGCACAGGTGGCGCGGGAAATTGATTTTATCGCAACTTCCGGCGGAAAGAGGACGTATATCCAATCCGCATATGCCCTTGGAACAGAGGAGAAAGCAGTTACCGAAAACAAACCGCTATTCTTGACAGGGGATTCTTTTCCCAAAATCATTGTGCGCCACGATATTCGCAAACGGTGGTACGACGATAACGGCATTCTTAATATCGGCGTGATCGATTTCCTTTTGGATGACTCCATTATCTAAGAATAAGCAGAGAGGCGACGTGCCTATCTGTACGCGGCAGCTTATTTCGCGGAATTCCATACAAGAAAAGCGGGATAGGCATTCTATCCCGTTTTTTGTTGCATTTCCACCCTTTTGTCCGTATAAGATAACAGAGACCGTATATGTTACCGATGTAGAAGCCGACGCATGGGACGTTGGTTTCCGTGATGAATTGACTTGGGAAGCCTGGGTGGCAGCGGCCATAGACCGTTCTATCTTTACAAGCGATGTCAGGCCAGCCGCCAGTGAAAAAATCCTTACCTTATCCACCTGCAGTTATGAGTTCAGCAATGCCCGTTTTGTTTTGCTGGGAGTATTGTGCGACATATGCTCGCAATAGGGTAGTGCCAAGGTCCTTTCGCAAATTGCTTTGCAGGCTTCGGATGAATGAAGTCAGCAGGCAATGGAGTACGGATAGTGCCCACCCGGCAAAGTACATCTTCAATGAGCACTTCTTCCGCGCTACTCTCGGCGGCGATAGCGCTCAATGATGGCGGTCTCAAAGGAAATCCCCTTGAGCTTGGGTACCTTGAGGGTGACATCCCCAGTGGTAGTGGTGAGGCTACGGCTGTAGTGGCCGCCACGGTAGCCTTGGCGCTGTTCATTGCGCTCATACCGGGCCGCCTGGGTCAGCTTCTCCGCCTCGGCCTCCAGCAGCTCGCAGAGGGTCTTCTCTACGCTGCCTCGCACTAACTCTTTGATTTGATCCTTGATAACTTCCTCATTTAGCTGTATAATCGTCTCAGACATGGTCTGCTGTCTCCTTTCAGAATGGTGTGTCGCAACTCCATTCTACCAAAAATCTGCAGACCACGTCTCTTTTTAACCTTTTCTAATTTACAAAAACTTATTGTACCTTATCTCATCCTGAAAACCCACCGATGAATTTGACGCATACGTTATGGAAAAACCGACACCAACACTAGCGTTGATATTGGCAATATTTTTTATAAGATTTGTTTATAGAAGTTAATTTCAGAAATACCAAAAATATTTATGACATATTTACCTCAAAAAACTCAATTTCTAGATTGGTTGCATTTCCTTTTTCATCTTCTTTGTAGTGTTGGAGAACATATCCATTGTCATTTGCGAGAACCAGATTTATTACGTGATCAGTGTTGTATTCCCAGGGAAGTTCTTTTATTTCTCCTGAATCCAAATTCAGAACATATAATTCCGTAGTTCTCATCACATAGAAAACACATTCATTTTCATAAGAACCACAAGGTTTATATGCCATATCGAGTCTGGGATCAACTTTTCTTACCATAACTTTGTTGTTTTGAATTTCCCCAACAAAACCGTTGCTGGTTGTTCTCAAAAAAATGAATCTTCCTGCTACATAAAATTTTGTAACTTTCTGATTGGTGTATAAATCGCCAAATTCCGAATCTAATTTCAACCTAGAGAGATGATTATATTTATTATCATATATATCGATAACGTGCGTGATTTTATCATCTTGATTAACCATTGATAAAATATATATATTGTTATTATTAACCGCGAAATTGATTAAAATTTCGCCTCCATTTAAAACAGAAAACCGCTTCTCTATAAGTTGTACCGAATCGCTTTTGGAATCATTTAGCTTGCTAATATGAGAACTAATTAAATACTCATCAGTGTGGTTCATGCCTAAAAATAGTACTTCATCGTCAGTTGCTGAAACTGGTGACAGGGGGTAGTCATCTCGACTTGTAAATAGTTTGGTTAATGTATTTTTACTAAGATCAATACAATACATGTTATTTTGTATTTGATTTTCTAACATTGAAGCTATAAAAATGTACAACGAATTATTATGTTGAACTGGCCTGCCATATGTCATTACAAAGTTAGAAACAGAACCAATATCAATACGTTCATTAGTATTTGAATTGTATCGGTAGATTGCATACTCATTTCGTAAGCGTGCTTCATACTCAACTAGAAATATGCTATCATTAATTACGGCAATTATTTCATCTTCGTCCGCAATTTTACCCAGAGTAATAGACTGTGTGTTATCGCATGAAGTAAATAATATACACATTGCTATAATTGCAAATATAGTTTTATATAATTTACCCATTGTTAAGCTACCTCATTCTCAAAAGATATGGAACAAGGGACATGCTTTGCACGGTGTAGAGCATGTCCCTTGTTTGTAGTTTTACCAAATCATAGCTTGAAGGCCTTGATATACTCCATTTGCGGAAATAGTGTAGAAGGTATTTCCACTGCCACTGTACATAGGCCACGGATCACCAATACCAATCGTTGCTTTGTCTCCAGAAATTTGATTAACAGTTACAGCGTGATTATATGCAATCCCCCACTCGCTACTAGAAGTAGTAATTACCCAAAGCATAGGAGGCATATCATAAAGATCAACCGACATTTTAATTCTCGTCTGCATATCACTCACGCTAGATTTTGTTTTTTCGTGCCATGCATAATCAAATCCGCTTTGATTTTGTTCGTTGACATAATCCAGCATGTCAAGATCAAATGCGGTGCCTGTGGTGTTGGGGGCACCAGTTCCAAGAGCAGAAGCAATTGTTGATTGGGAGGGAGCAGATGATAATCCTCCGTTATTGTATCCTAGAATCGAACGCACAGAGGCAGGAACACAGTAGTTGCTGTACAGCTGACCAACCATGGTATAAGTAGATTGTAATGTGTACCACGAGGAAGAGGCTCGTGTATGTTCTGGCTGTAGTGCCGTCAACGCTTGAGATTGTGCCATCTTGGCAGCATCTGACTGGTAGGCTCTTTGGTAATCAAAGTCTTCGGGACGATAAACAGGGGCATTGGGATTCGAGGGAATATTGTTTTCTGTGGATGTTGCTGCACTTGCAGGAAGAACCATCATGAATGTCAGCGATAGTGCAAGCAGAAGCACAAACATTTTCTTCATTTGATGTTCTCCTTTCAAAAGCATAAAATTATTGAATGAAAATTATTAAATCATCTCTGAAAAGGCACACTCTTTGTGCTATTTCACCAAAAGCCAAATGGAAGCAAGATGAACAAACACGATAAAAGAGGTAGCCAGTTTATCATAGCGAGTAGCAACTCTTCGAAAGGCTTTTAATTTATTGAAGAAGCACTCCACAAGATGCCGCTCCTTATAGGTGTAAAATCACAAAATCACGGCTCGACGCAATTCTCCATGGGCAGAATTGTATAAGTTGCTCCTCTGAAAGTGATGTATTCCCGAATTCTGTAAGAACCATGTGCTTTGTCTCCAAGAATATTGCTTCCGCAGATGGATACTCCCTTCAGCAAAGGGATTGCGGCAGCGGCGTCATGAACCTGTCCGCTGTAAGAATAAAATGCACCGGATTACCAAAGGCATATCCACAACGGCACAAATTTTTGTGGTCTTTTCACCACGGCTTGTCCCGATAAACTGGTTGTTTTCGGAATTTGGCTCCCATTTTTGCAGATGCGCTTTGACAGATGTGCTGTCGTTTCATAGCCAGCATCTATACTCAAAGCGTGGAAAATCCGCAAAAGTGTCCCATCATCCCGCTATTCGCAAAAACGACTGTAGACTGTCTGGTGAGGGCCGTAGCGCTCCGGGATGTCAGCCCATGCCGCGCCGCTTCTGGTCAACCAGAACATAGATAGCGGCTGAATTAGCCTTGTCCTAGGGATTGGATGTCTTAAACCATCGGAATCTCCTCCTTTCCAGTCCTTAACTACAGTAATTTTACCACTTTGCCAAGTAAAAGTCAAGCGTTTTTTGTGAAATATACAGAGCGATTTAATAAGAAAAAACATAACTACGGATTTTGGAAGCGGAAAACCTTACTATACTGACCGCAAAAGATTGACACTATCACATGTATGGGTGAATATATGATCTGCCAATATTTTTAGTAACTAATAAATCGCACGAAAGTAGTGTCGGGAATTTTTCGCAAATTGGTTTGCAGACTCTGGGATGAATGAAGTCAGCCAGCAATGGAGGCATCCTCAACAGTAGCATCCAGGCGCTTCATATTCATGTACTTTTTGTTGCCCCACTGAGTACCGGCCACATGGCGCAGCCGGGCACAGACCAGCATCAGAGCAGAGTTGCCGTCCGGGAAGCTGCCCACCACACGGGTTCGGCGACGGATCTCCCGGTTTAGTCTCTCAACAACATTGTTGGTGCGGATGCGGATCCAGTATTCACTGGGAAAATCGCAGTAAGTCAGAGTCTCCTCAATGCTGTCCTCCACCTTCTTGGCCACCTCCTTCAGTTTCATGGAGCGAAGCTCTCCCACCACGGCCCTGGCTTTCTCCCTGGCAGCTTTTTACACTCCTGGGCGTGGATCGCCTTGAGCATCTTGGCTACCAGTTTCACCCCATCCTGACCACGGCCACGCAGCCATTGGAAGAAACTGATCCAACTGGCATTGTCCTCTTTCATGCCCTCAGCGGCACCCAGAGCCTCGCGGTATCCGTCCTCATTGACCGCAATTGCTACTAGAACAACCACATTTTCAAAACTCTCCGCCCCAGTTACGCCGCAGATAAATTCCATCCACATAGACATACGGATAACATCCCTCCTGCAGCGGGCGGTTCCGCCAATCCTCGATGTGGACATACGCCTTCTTGTTCAGCTCACTGATGGTGGAGGGTGAGACTTAGCTGCCCCACAGCGCCTCGGTAATGTCCTCCACACGCCGGACAGATACGCCTGCCAGATACATCTCAATGAGTGCTTCTTCCACACTGCTCTCCCGGCGGCGATACCGCTCAATGATGGCTCTCAAAGGAGATCCCCTTGAGCTTGGGTACCTTGAGAGTGACGTCCCTGGAGCTAGTGGTGAGGCTGCGGCTGTAGTGGCCGCTGCGGTAGCCCTGACGCTGCTCATTGCGCTCATACCGGGCCGCCTGGGTCAGCTTCTCCGCCTCGGCCTCCAGCAACTCGTTGAAGGTTTCCTCTACGCTGCCTCGCACAAGTTCCTTGAGCTGACCCGATTACTTCCTCGTTTAGCTGTACAATCTTCTCGGACATGGTTTGCTGTCTCCTTTCAGAATGGTGTGTCGCGACTTCATTCTATCAAAGTTCTGTAAACCATGTCTCTCTTTATCTGCAGCTTTTCAATTTGTGCAACTTATTGTACCTTATCAAAAAACAAAGCAAGCACATCTGAAAAGAAGGGGATTGTGCTTTACTGTTCTGGTTTCTAAAAGCACAAAAAGCCCTGCAAATTATGATGTACGGTGCCGTTTGGCACTGAACATTATAACTTACAGGGCGTTACACAAGGCGTTATTTTTTCGTTATATAATGTTGTGGAATTTTGCGAGCGTTTATATGACCATTTAATGTATATGCATTCTGTTATAAAAAAAGCGTTCCCCAACATGCCCTATGGAAATTAATAAGATAGCGAATAACAGTAATGGAAGACTGCTAGACGTCAAAGATTCCCAACCAGGCAAAGCCTCCAGTTTCAAAAGGCAGAAACCTTGCATAGAGCTGTCCTTTGAAAAGAACGCACAAAACAGCAAATAAGAAAGAACCAGCATACTGCTCATGGCTACTGAATGAAGCAGTACCGATAAAATATAGAGCATACCGCCAGTCCAGAGTATCTGCACGCAGATATAGAAATATTCGTGAAACATAGGATTATACACTGTGGATACGATGAAAGCACCAGGCAGAAGTGCCAGCATGAAAGAAGCGGCTAAGAGCATAAGTTCCGGTGCGCAGGTGTGTTTCCCCTTGCTGCACGCCCGCATAGCCTCCTGCCCTTCGCTCTCTATCCACATTTGCAGATATGCCATATACCAAAGAAGTGCACTTGGCGGAAGCAATATGCGGGATGCCATAATCGTATTCTGCAATCCTTCATTACGGGGCGACACGATTGCAACTATCGGTATAATCCCGTACATACAGATGATCGGTATAAACAACAGCAGTAATGAACGGCGAAGCGTAATCCAAATGAGCTGCAACCTGTTGATCATAACTCTTCATGGATATACAGCATATATCCATCCTCCACAGTTGGGGTTGTAGGTTTCCAGGGCTGTTCTTGCTGCGATAATATACGAAGCGACTCCTCGCCGCCCACATACTCATCCCGCAGAAGAAAATATGGTTCCCTTAGCTCGCTTTTTCGTGCGGCGGGAACAGAGAAAACCTTGCCTTCCGCTTTTTTGCGAATGTCCTCGGCTGTACTCTGAACCAGAATACGTCCCTTATGCAGAATTACAATGTGATCGCAGACTGATTCGACATCTTCTACAATGTGTGTTGAAATCAGAATTATTCTATTTGTGCGAATGCCGGAAATCAAATTCTTAAAGCGCAACCGTTCTTCGGGATCCAAACCCGCTGTCGGTTCATCGACCATAATGAGAGATGGCGATCCTAAAAGGGTTTGCGCAATCCCCAACCGGCGTACCATGCCGCCGGATAGGGATGCCACTTTATCTTTCGCGCGCTCTGCCAAATGAACTTGCTCTAAACATTCCATCGCACATATCCGATACTGCGACCTCGGAATATTTTTTAATGCAGCAAAGTACTCCATTGTTTCGAGAACCGTGAGTTCCTTAAACATACCAAACTTCTGCGGCAAATACCCTATGTTATCCGCGCCGGAAATCTTTCCATGAGTGGGATGGAGGATTCCCGCAATACAACGCATAAGCGTAGTTTTACCTGCACCGTTTGGACCGAGCAGACCATATACACCATCTTCCAGATGCAAATCAACTTCATCTAACGCTGTGTTTTTGCCAAAGCGCATGCTAACATTTCTCAATTCAAGCATTGTTGTCACCTCCTAAATTATAAAGAAAGTCTACCGGATGCGTTGTTTGGTCAACGGATGTAAGGTACTGGTAAATTGCTTTTAAGACAGTTTGTTCTCCCAGCGTACTAATTTGGTATGCAAGCAGGCTTCCATATGACGTTTCCAGCGCAAAATTGTATTGATTCCATTCATCAATATCGGCAATTTCGCCTGCGGATGAATACTCTTTCAGGATGGCTAAATCACTGTAACTTGGCTTATCGTAGTCAGAGGAGGGAGATTCGTTTCGAAAGTATAAGTATCTCAGAAATTTATCTTTCAAAATACTTTTACAAGAATCTTCCGGAATTGTATCTTCTAAATAAGAAATGCAAGCTCCTGTTACGCTCGGCATAAGATCTGCAATCAGAATGTGATCATCCAAAAGTACAAACATTTCGTTATTAGCTCCAGCTGCCCCTATTGTATAGGGTTGCAAAATGATAGTTTTGCCTGAAGCTGACAAGGTTTCGTTACAGCCTACATCTCTGGCAAGATTTTCCCAAGCCTCCTCAAGTTCTTCCATCGTAAAAGATAACGTCTGTCCATCGACCGGGCTGCTGATACATACGGCACCATTGTAATTTTCTTTGGATAGTAAGCCTGCATATAAACTGACGGTTGAAGCGGTTCCAGAAAAAGTGTTTCTGTCAGCCTGTTCCGGCAGATTGGAAAAGACTTTCAAAGCAGTATTCACACGAACAGAAAAAGAAGTTTCATTAAACCTTGTATTTACCTTTAATGAATTGCTGTTTTGATCCCATATAGACAGATGCCCTGCCACAGGATAATACGGGAAATATCCCGGTAAAGCAATCCCTTGCTCATTTGCAAAATATTTCCAGGTTTGTCCAGAATAAGAAATCGTCATGGCCTTTATTGGTTTCGCGGAAGAGACGTCTAGGAAATCTCCATTTCTTTGAAAATCCAGAGTTTCCCCCATTTCATTGACAACGGAATGAACGTTTAACCCATGGTAAAGTGTGAATTGATATAAGAAGAGATCCGATTGTGAGAAATACAATGTGGCTTCCGCTTTTAAGTTGTGCTGAATTGATAAGTCAAGTTCGTACTGTTCCACAGTAAAATCAGCGGGAGCCTCCGAAGGTGCTTCTCTGTCACGTCGATATTGATATTCACTGTTCACAATTGAGCCAAATCGATTATCTTTGTAAAGAACATAGTCATTTGACCGAAACGCAAACCGAACCCCACACGCAATAGCAAGTAAGCCGGTAAGACCAGCGATGAAGCGCAGTCTGCGCTCTTTCCCGGCACTGTATTTCCATAATAAAGCCGCTAATAAAAGCAGGCTCCAAAAAGCCACTAATACCCAACGGCAAAACTCCATGGAGATTCCATAAACACCATCCGCTACCCAATTTGAATTTGGTACAGAGATAGAAAACCAATCCAGAACGGAGACAAACTGAAAGTCTCCCATACTTGCGCCGGAGAGTATTTGAAGAGAAACCGAACTAAAAAGGATACTTGCGAGGGCGATGCAGCCATAAGCTGTCGGACGTCCACGGGAGGCCAGGCAAGCGCCGAGGAAAATACTAATTATACTGGGTATGGTGCAATATAATAATACAGAAAGAAGGGAGTGAACCACATATCGTGGATAATCTGCGCCGTTGCTCAGATAAAAAGCAATCTGCCATCCCCAAATCAGCATTGACCAGAATATTAATGGAAGCGTCAAAATGATTATCTCAGAAAAAAATAAGTCTCTCTCGGCACCTTTTACTACAGCAATGCTTTCGCGCCCGCCTATTCGTCGAATTTGGGATGTAAATTCATAGGATGCGAAGGCGAAATATACAATACCCAGAACACCAAGATTGAGACTGCTTAGAAGAAAAGAAATTGGGGTAGACAGTGAACGATATAAAGAGAAAAGTGTAAAAAAGCTGGCTGTGCACATGGCTAAATATGATACAATTAGTTTTATTGTGCGAAAATATATACGAAAAGATATTCGGATGGAGTGTTTCATATAAATCAACCATTTGACCGCTACGCGCCCGCACAAATAGGGGTGAAAGAGTGCAGACTAACGGCCACCTTTCCTATAATAGGAGTCTACGCAGTTTTTCTACCGGCAGCTTCCCATATTTCTTCTGCAATTGGTATGCCGCAGCTGTAATAACTGGTGCAGCGTGGCTATTTTGAGAAGAGAAGGTAGTCACACCATTTTCAGACGTCGTGAGCGTATGGGTGCTTGAAGCGCAAAAATCGCTTTCAAGAAAATTTCCATTTCTAAAATCGTACGCATTTCCAAATAATGTATCATCCTTCTCCACGGAAATCGGCCACGAAAAATCAGAAAAAATAGATGGCGTTTTATTATTAGAGCAAGCGCAAATTAGCGGAATATTATTCCTGATCAGGCGTGCAATCACAGGCTGCAGCAGTTTCCAATCCTTGAAGCTTGTGCTGCCAATACTGAGATTTATTAACGATACATTTTGCGCGATACACCACTCTAATGCATAGCGGATCTGATTGATCGAGCCTTTCAAGGTTGTAGGATCCAACACTTTGACGCTGATCAATTTTGCATCCGGAGCATAAGAACATATGATTGCGGCGCATAGTGTTCCATGCGTCATTTTGTCCGGCTCATCCCCTTGGGAAATGGCGCCGTCCTCTGCAACTGCGATCCAGCGCTCTATCTTTCCCAGCGTGGGAATTCTGGAAGAAGATATTCCATCGTCTAAAATTGCAATCGTAGTCATATCGGTATATCATGTTGTGGGATTGAGCCAAACAACCGTCTGCCCGTTGTTCAGGGGCAGATTTGTTTCGCAAACCAGCGTTTCATAAAAACTCAGGTAGGACTCTTCCACCAAAACAGCGTCCTCCCGTTCGTCCAGAACGGGGAGCTCCACCGCCTCGGCATAGTTTTCCATGCCGGCGAACTGCCCGGCTCGCTGTCCAACGCGGTACACACATACCGTTCCCGGTTTCGTTCCGGGGAATACGCACTCCCTGGGAATCCACGCAAACGTCTCCCAGAGGGCGTAGCCGTCTAACAGCTCTCCTACCTCCTGCTCCACCATCCGTGTGCGTACCCTCGGCAGGGAGTCCTCGTACACTCCATTGGAGATCACGGTCAAGGCTGCCAGCGCAACGAGCGCGGCCACCGCCAAAACCCGAATGACTTTTTTTCGAATCATCGTCCGCCCTCCTATAGCTGTGACAGAGTGACCCCTTCGGTCAGCTCCCGGTCGTAATACAAAAACAGCAGCACCACCGGCAGCGCAGCCAGCACGCCGCAGGTACACAGCACGCCGATGTTCTGCCCGTTCATGCGGGTCAGGAAAACGGACAGGGGATAGTCATACCCGCTGTCAAGGAATACGATGGGCTGCTCCACCATGTTCCATGCGTCGATGAAACTGAGGATCCCCAGAGAGATCACGCCCGCCCGGCATCTGGGGACTAGAATGCGGAAGAGGATCCGCAGGTTTCCCGCGCCGTCCAGCCGGGCCGCTTCCAAAATTTCATTGGGGCAGGTATCGAACACCTGCCGGAGCAGGAACACGCCAAAGGGAGAAAAGGCCGCCGGGAGGATCAAGGACCATTGGCTGCCCACCAGACCCAGCTTGTCCAGCATCAGGTAGTTGGACACCAGCGTCACCTGATAGGGCATCATCATCATGAGGATCAGCAGGAAGAACAGCGGCTCCTTGCCCCGGAAGCGGAACTTGGAGAAGCCATACCCCGCCAGACAGGACAGAAGCACCTGTCCCACCACAATGGCCGCTGAGATCCCCAGGGAGTTCCAGAATTTCGCCAAATAGTGCGGGCGGTTCCAGAAAACCTCTTTCCACCCCTGCAAAGACCATTCTGCGGGGAACAGCCCATAGGAGGCGCTGCCGGAAAAGGAATTTACAAACGTATAGAGCATCGGCCCCACCGCAACGGCGGCAAGCAGGGAAAGGAGCAGTACCTTTGCCCAGACACGGGTTCTCTTTTTCATAGCGCCACCTCATGCTTTCTCTTGACCCAGAAAAGCAGCAGTACCAGCAGAAAAATCACCACAAAGATCAGCAGCGCCGCTGTGGACAGGCGGGGATAATTGATGTTCTGGAAGTTGTTGTTCATGAAATGCTGGAGCATATAGATGCTCTCGTGGGGACGGTCGCCCCCCAGCAGGAACGCCTCCCGGAAGGATTTGAAGGCATTGACCACAGAAATGACGAATACAAAGAAGAAGTTGGGGATCATCAGGGGCAGGGTAATGCGTCGGAGGATATGGCCGGGCGTGGCGCCGTCGCACCGGGCGGCGTCGGCGTAGTCCGTAGGAATGGCGCTTAAGCCTGCCAAAAAGAGCACGATGTTATAGCCGCAGTTTTTCCATATGTACAGCCCTACCAGCACCGGAAAGGCAAGCTCCGAGCCCATAAAGTCCTGAATGGGAAGCCCCAAAAGCTCCAAAAGCTGGTTCGTCAGGCCGCTGTCCCCGAAGAAGGCACGCACCACGGTGATCGTGGCGGCCACCGGGATCACCATAGGCATCAGGAATGCCGAGCGGAAAAAGCTTGCGCCCCGGAATTTTCGATACAGCGCCAGCGCCAGCAGGAAAGACAGCGCCATCAGCAGCGGCACGCCCACGGCGATAAACCGGAAGGTATTTCCCGCCGCCAGGCGAAAGGCCGCGCTGCGGAACAAATCGGCATAGTTTTGCAGCCCCGCAAAGCGGATCCCTCCCGCACCGGCGGTGAAGGTCTTCTGGATGCTCCACAGGAAAGGGATCAGGTACAGCAGAGCAAAGCCCGCCAGAAAGGGCAGAGTAAAGCTCACGCCGGTGAGGGCGTATCGTTTTTTCAATTTCACGAGATAACCTCCTCTCCGTCTGGGCGGTTCATTCTGTGAGGTAAAGCTTCAACATCCCCGCAGCATCCTTCATGACTTCCTCAAAATCTTCATACCCATCAACCCCATCGATATAACCCCACATGAGCGCCCCTACATTTGTAGACTGGTATTCATAGTAGGCGCCGGTAATTTCCCGGGTCAGCGCCAGAACCTGCTGGATTTCCTGCTGGCTGGGGGCGTCTACTGCGGAACCTGGGCGAGTGGTGCTGATAAACCCGTCCATGCCTTCCGTGAGACTCGCTTCTTTACCCCTCCGGGTGAGATAGTTTTCCGCCGCAGCATCCAGCACAGAAAAACCGATCTGGGTCGCATTCTGGATCTCCGGGCTTAGGAGTATCTTGAGAAAGTCATAGGCGTTTTGCAAATTTTCACTATTGCCCCGGACGGCCACCGACGCCTCAATTCGCGCCTGAATTCCCCCATTTACATCCCGTACCGGCATCATGACCGCTTCGCCTACTGTTCGGAGCGCCCCGGCAGTGTAGAAGAGATCCAAGTCCGCCCCAACAGCGGAGGTCGTCCAGAGGGCTTGACCGTCCCGGATGTCCGACGCGCCCATCAGAAGACCGTAAGTCGATATGTCGGGGTGGGTGTCTCGCACGGTTTTATACCACTGGATGGCGGAAGTCAGCAGGGGTTGGGACAGGTCTGCGGTTTGACCATCGTAGTCCACAAAGGAAATACCGGGTTTGTAAAAGAAATCGTGACCTGGAACAGATCCATAGCTAAATAGCCGGCGGGTCTGGGTGGGATCTTCCATATACCGGGTGGTCTCCTCCAGAAAGCCCTGGAAGTCCTTGCAGGCTTCCACATCAAAATTCGTTTCCTCCAATGCCTCCCGGGTGGTACACAGCAGATCGAACGTATAATTAAAGGGGATGGTGAACCGTTTCCCATTCCACACGCCCCCATCCATGACCGCCTGATTGTAAGGCTCCCAGTCAAATCCGTCCGCCTGGAAGAAAGGCTCCATGTCTGCGAAGATCCCCTGACGAACCAGCTTTTCCACATCTATGTAATAATCGTCCAAAAGCATGATATCCGGTCCTTCTCCCGCCATGATCTGGGTAAGGAGCTTGTTGTATTGCTCGTATTCATTCGCGCTAGTTAGATCAGTTGAATCCTCGATCGGCTGAATCAGCTCCACCTCCACATCGGGATACAGCAGCTGATAACGGTTCAGCGCCGCCAAAATCAGACTTGCCTCCCCGACATTTCCAAGGCAGTAGACGCGCAGCTGCGCATTGGTCTGGGGCGCCGTAGGCATGTCCGCATAAAGCGCATTTCCGCCCTGGGTTCCCACGCAGCCTACCAGCAGGAGAATCTGCAATAAGGCCAGAAAGAGTACAATCCATTTTTTCATATCGCGACCTCCAAGTTATATAAAATTCACCAAACCAAGCAAATGCCTGCCTGCATGTTTAATGGAACAATTGTTTATCTAGTTACATGGTTCTCAATTTTTGAAATGTGCCTCGTTCCAGAGACAACAGTCTGAATATAACTTTGCTCAAAAGCAGAAATATTGTTAATTTTGAGCTTATGGTTATATACAGTTATCATAACGCCAATCAGCAGCATTGTACTGCTCAGAACTTGAGACATGATTCCTGTATAATCTCCCACAGCTGGGCATATCGCTCCTTCAAAAAATTGCTGAGATTCCAGCAACGGATTTCCTAGGTGTATTCTTTTGGAGATCCAATGGTATAAATATAGCTTTCCTTGCGCCTGTTGTTTGTTTGATGTAAATCGTTCTCGTAAAGCTTTTGTGTGTAATCGTGGTTTGCAAGCGTCGCCGAAATGATAAGCACTATAATACATATGTCGTACCATACATGTGTAATGAAAGAAGGTGTAACGGAAATTACAATTTTACGTCAGCTGCAGCATTACTTTTCGCAACCGTCTTGATAAAAAGTACTCAGAAAAAGACGAATATATGCTCAATTTTCTGAACGTGCTTCATTGATAAGAGCCCGGGATTCACGAAATCGGAAATCTCCTGGGTGTTGCTTTTGGCTTCTTCAAATGTTTTACTGCCATTTTGCATTTCGAGCAAAATGGGGGTGCTATTGATCGCACATTTTTAATTTTAATATAATTGTGCGAAAGATATATTTTATTTTCTTCTATCATCCCGAAACTTTCCCTACCTATAATTTCCTAGTTGTTACCTAGAAAGTTTGTACTTTTCTAAGGGAGTCCAACTTGTGCACCTACAATTACTGTGCTTTTGCTTTCCATAATCATAGCAATGTCAATACCCATTGTCAACAGAAATAGCTAAGTTTTGTTAAGTCTGGTTTGAGATGATCCTCAGCATTGCCGGGGCTTCCCAGCCGTCATTTTTACGGATGATTTGACCTCCTGCAGATCACACCGCAAGAGGCTTTATTTATGTACAAGGACTGCTGGTTCTGGAAAGCCTATATTTTTCGCTACCCATGATCTCCGAAATTTGGAAGATAAGAGATCCTTGAAAGAATTACGTGATATATATCAAATGTTTTCTGCATAGACCTGTACTGGCCCACCGTCCACAGTGAGGTTGATGCCGATGATGTAGCTGCTCTGGTCAGAGGCTAAAAAGACAACTGCGTTGCCCAACTCACCAGCAGTTCCAACTCTACCAAGTGGTATTCCCTTTGAAACAGACTGGATAAATTGCTTTTGTTCCAGTTCGTACATTCCTTTCATGGAGCCTTCAATGGGAGTCGTTCCCGGACTGACCACATTGACACGGATATGTCTTGCTTTTAACTCGGTCCCCCAGCACTTTGCCATAGCAACGATTGCAGCCTTTTTCGCTGCATAAACAGTGTATCTCCGCAGTCAATAAATGCTGTCATGGAAGAAGTGCGGATCATGGAGCCGCTGTCTTTCATAACCGGCAGCATAGCTTGAACGGTGAATAGAATTCTGATTGTGCTTAGAAAACAGCACTGAGGCAACCAGTTTCAATTTCAGACCACTGCACGCAAAACCTCACCGATATCCCGCTTAATACAAATTGCCTGTGGGCTGATCTCCCTGGGGGCATAGGCTTCCTGATCATTGACGCAGATATACCTGGCCCTGGTATTTTGTTTCGTTAACTTCCAGAAGGGGTACTTGATAATTCCCGGGGTGTTTTGTTTATTGCGCACCATTTTTTTGGAGACCATCTACGCCTCATGTTCTGTCAGCACTCCGGCCTCCATAAGTAACTTTGTATTTCTGCGCATTTTAGGGGCTTTAATTTCCTCGCCGTTTTCGTCTCCGACTTTGCCGATAAAGCGGTAGTATATATCGACTTTCATTACAATCTCTCCATCGATCACTTCTTTCTCATGCACGATGATTTTATCAATCAGCGTGTGCAGAAGCGTCTCCGTCAGTTCTGTAATGTCTGTGTACTGTTCAACCAGTTCGGCAAATTCCTTTGCATTTCTTGTCTGTTTGCTGTAGCCAGAAAGCAAATTTTGAAGTTCACTGTATCGAGATTTCAAGGTTGCCGCTTCCGCTTCATACGTTGCCGAAAGGCTTGCATACCGTTCATCAGAGATTTTGTGGTAAAGAACATTGTCCTCATAAAGCCGTTGGATCAGAGTATCAATTTCAGAAAGCCTTCGTTTGCAATTTTCAGCCTCTTTCTGGAATGACAATTTCTCACCATCCCATTCCTGCTCTGACAGCCGCATCAGGTGAGCCACATACAAATCTTTATCCGTAGCGGCCAGTGTTGCATGACGGCGAATGTCTCCCAAAAGGATTTCATTTACCTGCTCCAACGTAATATAGTGATTGGAACATTCCTTTCCGCCATATCTGCGGTGGGTGTTACAACAAAAATGTCCTTTGGATTTTCGGCCTGTCCTGCGGGAATACACCATACGGGTACGGCAGTCATTGCAAATCAAAAGACCCCGGTACATATTGTCTGAGTTTTCCCATGTTGGGCGCTGCTTGACACTAATACGCGCCTGAACTGTATTGAAGGTCGCTTCATCAACTAACGCCTCATGGGTATTATCCACTGTAATCCAATCTTCTTCAGGTCTTGGCACAATTCTCTTATCTTTGAAAGAACGTGTCTGATAACGACAGCTTACCAGCTTGCCTAGATAGATGGGATTACTCAAAATCTGATACACTGTTGATTTCGCCCATGCGTATGGGTGCTTAACCTGTGCATTTGCCACATATTTTCCGTACTTGTCGCACAGAAAAGCCCGTGGTGTGGGAACCTGTTCTGCCTCCAGCGTTTTGGCGATGTGATAACAGCTTACTCCCTCCAACGCCATACGAAACATACGTTTCACAATGGGCGCGTGCTCGCTGGGGACCAGATGATGTCTGTCATCCGGGTCCTTGCGATACCCAAAAGCCGGGTAGCCTCCGGTATATTCTCCGTTCAGCGCTTTGGTTCTGAAAGCGGACTTCACTTTCTTGCTGCAATCTTTGGCATACCACTCGTTAATGATATTTTTGAACGGAGCAAACTCATTGCTGCCTTTGCTCGTGTCCACATCATCATTGATAGCGATAAAACGTACATCATATTCAGGAAAAATCACTTCGGTGTAATAGCCTGTTTTCAGATAATCACGACCGAGGCGGGATAAATCCTTTACAATGATTGCAGCGACCTTGCCGTCCTCTGCCAGTTTCATAAGACGCTTAAAGTCAGGACGTTCATAATTTGTACCGGAATAACCGTCATCCACAAAAAACTCGCAATTTGCAAAACCATGTTCTTTTGCATATTGGCTCAACATTGTTTTCTGAGACGAGATTTGTCAAGGAGTGTTTTTGCAAAGCAGTGT
>ULXK01033099.1_pt1 | contig 23106 bp, 18 predicted proteins | sample 1961201 | NCBI WGS metagenome assembly ULXK01 (sample SAMEA4835836, study PRJEB28245) | human gut metagenome | biome: gut microbiome; material: fecal sample | place: Denmark | collected 2008
GCAAGTTGCATACGTATAAATTCTCTTTTGACGGAATGCATTTCAGTTTTTGTGAGTTTTATTGTATCTTCATTAAAAAATGTATGTGCATCTAAGATAAATATACGTGTTATATCCTTTGCATTATATAAGGCTATACCGGTACTGCGCATATTAAATTTTCGTATTTCTTTTTGAATTGTTTTACATAAATCATATTTGTAAGAATCGGCATAACCTATTTGGATGACTTTTTGTTCATCTAGTGCTAGGATAAAAATACCAAGTTTCTTTTGACATTCACTGAGATTGTAGATTTCTTTAAAATTATATTGTTCTGTTATTCTCGTTAATTCGGTATTGTATGTAGGAAAGTCTTTTTGACTTCTGTCATTAATTAAAGATTCAATATATTCTTTCCATGCGTGATATCCATTGAAGGTATTGTAATGTTCATTGTCTTTTAAATAGTTTGTAATATGGAAATATCTTATTTGCAAACACATATATGCTTTTATATTAAAATTGGGTGAACCATAAGAACCAAATTTTCGTCCAAAATGCTCGAAAGTTGCATATGTAGGAATATAATTTCCAAATTCTGTGGGAACAAAATAAAAATTATTTATGTCTATATCTTTAATTATATCAGAAGGAGTACCTTCTCGTTCGTTGTAAAAAGTACCATCTTTATAATATAAATTAATTTTCATGATATCATCTTTTGAAAGGGCTGATTCTATCAATGTTAGATTTGGGTTAAGAGAAGTGGTAGCCATATATAGTTTATCCTTTCTGAAAATATTTTTATTTTGTATGCGTATAAAATAGAAGCCTGGGAGAAATTTCTCCCAGACTTCTTTTTGGAATAGTTCTATTATAATTCAGAATAACCATAGCTGTTTACAATAGCTTCAATGCGGTTTCCGGCCTGACACATTGGACACTGATCATGAGGATAGGTCTTGTAATCAGGAAGATCCTTTTCGGTAAACAGTGCATGTACCGGATAGCCGTCAACCTCTGTTGCAACAGAGAAGATAGCAGAGATACCTGCGATAGAACCTCCATAGTATTTGATACATTCCAGGCTCTTTTTGATCGTTTTACCGGTTGTAGCAGATGCGATCAGAAGAAGCACATGCTTGCCTTCGATCATTGGCTGGAGGTTGTCACGGAAGATCAACTGGCCGGAGCTGTGAACCTCAGGTGTAACAACGTAGATGGATTTGTGCTGGTTCATGGAAGTGATACCGTTCTGACTTAAGGTTTCTGCCAGATAAGCACCGATCACTTCAGTTCCGTCCATGCAGACGATCGTGTCAACAATGGTTGATGCCATATATTCGGTTCCCATGGATTTGGCAGCGGCAGCAGCCATAGTGCCTCTGACCTTCAAGGTTGTCATATCGATATACTGGTTGATATGAGAATGGTTTGTAGCAAAGTGACCGTTCATCACTTTGATATATAACTGATTATTGTAAGAAGATGTTAATTTCATTGGTTCATGTTTCATATGTATGTACCACCCTTTCATTTAAATAACATATATAATTTATTATACAACCTCTAAAATAGTGTTAACGACCAGATCATTCTGTTCCGGATTCATGAAGCAGAAGCGGATATAAGAATTATCCAATCCTGTGATGTCGGCACAGCTTCTGATATACAATCCCTTACTCTGGCAATGTTCCACAACTGTCTGAGCAGTAATATCGGTCTTTAATAATTTAACCAGAATAAAATTTGCATCCGGCTTATAGAGCTTAATCGTCTTGCGGCTTGCCAGTGCAGAATAGACGAGATTCCGTTCCGTCTTCATCAGTGTCTGGGTCTTACTTATGTAGGAAGCATCCTTGAACATATCAATGCCGGCTGCCTCGGCAAGTGCGTTGATCGCATAAGGAAAACCGGCGATTGACATTGTCTTTTTAAAAACCGGATTAGATGTGATCGCATAGGCTAATCGAAGACCGGGTACTGCAAAGAATTTACTTGTGTTTCTGAGAACGTAGAGATTGTCATATTCCTTAACCAGCGGAATAGCGGTGCAATCATCCTTATCCTGAACGAAATCCATATACTCCTCATCAACGACCAGTGCAATATCATTTCCTGCGCAGATCTTTGCAATGAATTCCAGAGATTCGCGGTCGATAACCTGTGACGTTGTTCCATTTGGATTCGAGATAAATGCCATATCAATGGACTCATTTAACGTAGAGATGAAATCCGCAATATCCAGTTCATAATTTTCCTCTTCGGATAACTGATAATATGTGATATCACAGCCGTTCATTTTTAGGAGCTTCTCATAATTTTGTGCTCCCGGTGAAAGAAGGACAGCATGTTTTGGACTGTTGAATTCGATCAGGAGTTTGATAAATTCATATGAGCAGCTTCCGACAATGATATCGTCCGGATCCGCACCAGAATAGCCTGCAATACTGTCTTTTAATCTTGTATATGAGCCATCCGGGTAACGCTTCAGATCTTCGATACTGTTAAGAATGACATTTTTGACAGAATCCGGAACCCCGAGCGGATTCATGTTCAGGTCAAATCTTACAGATTCATTCTGGGAGAGCAGATTGCTCCCAGAAAGATGTGACGTACTTTTTCCCATAAAAAATTCCTCTTTTTCCATATATAATGTTTCAAAAAACTATTTATTTTGCTATAATCAAAATATATGTTTTTATATAATTATACCGATTCGGGGATTTAATTACAAGAAAAATACATGAGTTTTAATAAAATGATTACGAAAGCAAGGAGAACCAGATGAAAGGGATCGTAGAACAGTACGCCAGAGGAGAATTCAATGTAGAAAGACCGGATATTGATATTTCCATTGCAAAGCTGGAACTGGCTGTGGAAGCCGGCTCCATATTTCAGGGAACCTTTAAGGTGGTGTCAAAGAATGATGTACCGATCAAATTGATGGTATATGACAGCAGATACCTGTTCGATTTCAAGAGTCATACATTTGTAGGCAGACGGAATACGGTTGCCTTTTCTTTTGATGCCCGCGGAATCGAAGAAGGCAAGAGCTTTAAAGGACATATCAACATCATAACGGATGGTGGAGAATATAAGATCCCGTACAGCGTAGAGGTTGTTCCGCCTTATGTTCTGGTAGAAGACAAACGGATCGAGGACCTGTTCCAGTTCGCGACCTTCGCAGAGGAGCACTGGGATGTAGCAGTTCAGATCTTTGACAGCCCGGAATTCGTGCGTACCTTTTTAGGGGATGACGCGATCATTAAGGGAGTCTATGAGAGCCTGAAGAAATCGTTATCCATCAATCAGGCAATGGAAGAATTCCTTGTATATACCCATAAGAAACGTGTGCTTACACTGACAGCAAAGCAGCGTGAGCTGTTGATCGAGATGCCGGATGAGCTGGTTCGTGCAACGATCTCCGTAAATAAGAACACCTGGGGTTATACCCATACCTATATTACATCAGACAGCGATTTCCTGATCCCGGAAGCAACCCGGATCACAGGTCAGGATTTCACTGGAAATAATTATGAGCTGAACTTCCTGATCGATCCGACGAAGATCCCGGAAGGGGTATCGGCAGGTTATATCCATTTTAATAATACCCTGCAGAATATCAGTGTAAAGGTCAGCATCAAGAAGCCGGAGGTTCAGAGAACCGAGCCGAAGAATCGTCATGTGAATTTCATGATCAAGAAAGGTCATGAGGCACTGGCAAAAGCATACATTGATTTCCGTACGGATAAGATGGCACTTGCTGATTACACGAAACGTTCGACAGAGGCACTGGAAACACTGGTCAAATACAGACCGGAGGATAACATCTATCGGCTGGGACTGCTTCATATGAAGCTGTTAGAGGGCAAGACAGAATATGTAAAACAGGAATTTGTCCGTATCGATGCAGATGCCGATCTGAACGAGGCAGGCAGCATGGAGAAGTGTTATTACAGTTATCTGAAATCACTTCTGACAAAGGATAAGGACATGATCGACAGCACGGCAAGACTTGTCCGCGGACGACTGGAACAGGAGAAGGACAAGCTGTTTTATTTCTGGCTGCTGTTATTTGTGGATTACAGTTATACAGAGGATAAATGGAACCTTTATGAGGATATCCGGAAATTATATAATGAGGGTGTAAACAGCCCGGTTATTTACTTTGAAATATGTGATATGTTCAATAAGCAGCCGCTTATGATGAAACGGATCGCACCGCTTGAGATCTCAGCTATCCGATGGGGTATGCGGCATGAATTTGTATCCGAAGATGTCATTATGGAATTCGTAAAGACGGCTGCAAGAATGAAGCTCTTTGATATTCACGCATTCAAGATGCTGGAGAATATCTATGCAGCAAAACATGACCGTATGACCTTGGATACGATATGTGAAATCCTTCTCAGATTTAAAAAATGTGATAAAGAGTATCATGTATATTATCAGGATGCGGCAAATGCAGGAATTAAATATGTTGGTTTGTATGAGGGCTTCTTAAAGAGCATGGATAAGAAGACGTATCAGCCGATACCGGAATCCATTCTCCGTTATTTCAATTACAAGAATACGTTAGATGATGAAGAGCTGGCATATCTCTATGCAAATGTCATAATGAATAAGGCACAGAATATGAATGTGTTCCATGAGTATATTCCGGCAATCGAGAACTTCATGGAGAAGAAGATCATTGACGGAGAAGTGAGTGATGATCTGACGGTTATCTATGAAGAATTTCTGGAGCCGGAGAGTGTGAAACCGGAATTTGCATCAAAGTTAATTAATATCATATTCAAGCAGAAGCTGACATGTCGGAATAAGAATATTGTATCAGTGGTTGTAACACATGAGGAACTGGAAAAGAGTGAACAGGTGGATGTGATTGACGGAGAAGCTTATGTAGAGATCGTGTCAGAATCCGCTATCATTACATTACTTGACAGTCGGGGCTGCAGATATATCAATACGGTACCATACCGGCTTGAGCCGGTTGTTGGAGAAGAAAATTATCTGGATATCTGTAAAGAGTATAATCCGAAGGATTACCGCCTGTTATTATTTGAGTATAACGATATAGACAGCTTCTCATATAAGGATGCATCCGAGATCAATCTGGCGCGTGATATCTCTAACTGCCCGAATATCAGTTATCTGATCCGGCAGAGAGCACTCCGCCATATGGTTGAGTATTATCATGAGAATTATGATGCGGACATTTTATATAAATATCTGTCGCGAATTGATCTGGATTATGTGGAAGTGGAGGACGCTTCCCGGATCATTACATATTACATTTCTTTACGGATGTATGAGCAGGCATTTAATGGAATCCATCGGTTTGGATATGTAGATGTGGATGTGGATGAACTGATACGGATCGCAGAATTCGGAATATCCGATAAGAGGTATGATGATGACAGGATATTATTATCTATCTGTGTGTATCTGTATCGGAGAGGATATGCGACACAGAAGGTTCTGGCATTCCTGATCAATAACTATAATGGCTCGTTAGAGGAAATGGCAGAGCTGTTTAAGGCAGTTAACACAAATTATCGTGATATTGATATGCTTGCAGAGAATATCTTGGCACAGATGATGTTTGCGGATGCTTATACAGAGGCAATCTTTGATATCTTTGCGCTTTATTACGCAGGCAGAAGCAGGGGCATGGTAGTCAAGGCATTTTTACGGTTCTGTGCATACCAGTATATTATCAAGGATCTGAAGATTCCTGCGGATATCATGGAATGTCTGTATAAAGAGGTGGCGAAGAAGAACATTACAGATGAGATTTCAGAGATGGCGCTGCTCTCTTATTTTGCAGGCTGCGGTGGACGGTTCTCGGCAGAACAGAAGGAATGGATCCGGAATACAGTTCGTCATTTTATAGACAGCAGTAAGATCCTGCCGCTCTTTAAAGAATTTGCATCCTTTGTAACGTTGCCGGATGATATGAAGTTTAAGACCTATCTGATCTTTAAGGGTGAGAGCGGCAGACAGATCTGGGTAAGCTACAGCTTCGGACAGGAAAGCAACAGTATGGCACATTACAAATCGGAGCGAATGAATGAGATCATACCGGGAATTTATATCAAGGAATTTGTTGTGTTCCACGGAGAGACGCTGTTATATTCCATTGATGGTGCGGAGAGCGGTAATTCATCCATCGTTGAGAGTGATATTTTAAAGAATACAACATGTCATAAGAAGAACAGTAATCGATTTGAGCTGATCAACAGTATGCTGATCAGTCAGGAGACAAGAAATGATCAGGAGCTGATCCAGGCGATGGATACCTATCTGAATAACACACATTTCTTTGAGGAGAATCTGATATTATTATAAGACAGCAGAAACAGGAGGAGATAACATGACGGAACATCCATTATATTTGGGATTGGATCTGAGTCCGGAGTATACACAGTTAAGTTATTATAAGCTGGATGAAGGAGTACCGGAATCAATCTGTCACAGTGATTCCAAAGATACATATCTGCTTCCAAATATTATGTTTTATACAGATAAATATAAAGACGGAACCGGAGCAAAGGATGAATCCGGTTGGAGTGTCGGAGCGGTGGCTGCAGGGAAACGGTTCAAGGAAGATGGCGTGGTGGTTGATCGTATTTACCAGAAGACGATCATCAACGAGGACACGGAGATCTATGGAACAAGTTATAAAGCAAAAGACCTTCTGGTCAAAATGCTGCTGCTTCATATCCGGGAATTTACAAAACAGTTTGAAAGCTATGAGATCAGGCGGCTGGTAGTAACGATCGCAGATGCCGATATTCATATCATTAAGGCAGTGCAGGAGTTACAGAGAGCGCTTCATTTAAGTGATGAACAGTTTGAGATCACAAGCCATATAGATAGTGGAATTTATTACATCTTTAATCAGCCGGAGTCGTTAAGAAATAACAGTGTGGTGTTGTTTGATTTTAACAGCAGCGGGCTTGATTATTACAGATTCGATATTACGCATAACAAATCACCGGAGATTGTGGATGTATTTCATCAAAACCTGAAAGACCGCTTGACATTTTCAGCGTTTAAGAAGGACGATGAGGAGCTGGATGAGCAGTTCGCAGTGATCTGTCAGGAGCTTCTGGCAGAGACTTATGTGTCCTCGGTGTTCCTGACCGGAATAGGCTTTGCGGATAACTGGCTGAAGGAGTCGGCGACGATCCTCTGTCAGGGAAGACGGGTATTTGTCGGTCAGAATATCTATACAAAGGGAGCCTGCTACCGGGCATTTGGCGATCGGCACAGCAAGGTACTTGATCGTTATCTGATCCGGTCGGAATATACAGTTGGCTTTGATATAGGTATCAGTTTAAATGATGACAGCAAGACATTTGTGCCGATCACCAGAGGAGGACAGGAATGGTTCCACACAAAGGGAAAATTATATATCTTTCCGGACGAATCAAATCAGGTGGAGCTGATCTATCGCAACATATTGACAGGAGATTATGATAAGGAGCATATCGAGATCCACGGACTGCCGAAGCGTCCGCCGAAGACGACTAAGATCTCACTGGAAGCGGAATTCTACAGTGCGGAAAAGGGAGCGGTTGTTATCAGGGATGAAGGATTTGGAACGATGTTCCCGACCACAAATAAGATATATAGGAAGGAATTTGACCTGAAATGGGAAAAATAATTGTATGTAATACAAAAACTGCACAGAATCCATATACGTTCCTGAATACCAAGGTATCTGTATATTCCTACGAGGAATTGTGTTACTATCTGTATAATAATATGGTGCTGGTTGGGGAAGAAGATGTGACGGCGAGCTTGTCGGCATGGATCAGAAGAGAACTTGATCTCACAGAGCTTGCGGATAAGATCGATACATTACTTGACAAGCATGCATTTGTTCAGGATATCATGGTGGAGATTCTTGTGTATGGCGGATATTACAGCAGTGAAGAAGTACGGCAGTTTATGGCGGAATGCCAGAAGCTTCGTACGTTAAAATCATACGAAGTCGAGAAGCTGCGGGCGGATGGATATCTGCGGTATAAGCATTATATAAAAGCGGGTGCGATCTATGATGAGGTCATCTGCTATCTGGAAAAAGAAAAACAGGAGGATGAATTCCTCGGAAATGTATATCATAATAAAGCAGTTGCTCTGGCCGGAAATCTTCAGCTTGATGAAGCAAAGAGCTATTTTATTAAGGCATATTCGTTAAATAAGAATGAGGAATCCATGATCGAATATTTCTGTGTGCTGGCAGTTACAGTGGATACTGCGACACTTGAAAAAGAGATTAAGAAACGAGGACTTCCTGCGAACTTTTTAGAGGATCTGATGAGTGAAGTCGGAGATTCTAAAGAAGATGTGCGGGAGCTTCCAATCTACAATAAAGTCCAGAAAGCGGTTTATAACCGACTTCATGGACATATTGAAGATTATGACAGGCGTATGGATACGATTCTGTCGGAATTAAAAGACGAATTCAGGGATCAGCTTGTCTGATAAATGAAAGGTAAAGTTGTGTATGAAGTATGATGTGATTATTATCGGTGCAGGACCGGGAGGAATCTTTGCGGCATATGAACTGATGAAGAAGAAACCGGAGTGTAAGATCGCTGTATTCGAAGAAGGATATACTTTAAAAAAGAGAAAATGTCCGATTGATGGCGATAAGATCAAGAATTGTATTAACTGTAAGCATTGCTCGATCATGTGTGGATTTGGCGGAGCAGGTGCATTCTCAGATGGAAAATACAATATCACAAATGATTTTGGTGGAACACTGTATGAATATATCGGTAAGCAGAAAGCTGTTGACCTGATGAAGTATGTAGATGAGATTAATATGGAAAATGGCGGCGATGGAACAAAGCTTTATTCAACCGCCGGAACGAAGTTCAAGAAGCTATGTCTTCAGAACAAGCTGAAGCTTTTAGATGCGTCGGTTCGCCATCTGGGAACTGATATCAACTATGTTGTTCTTCAGAATCTGTATGATCAGATGAAGGATCATATGGACTTTTATTTTGATACACCGGTTGATACAGTACAGGTCATTGATGGTGGTTATCGTATCATCTGTGATAAGGGTGAATTCGACTGTGAGAAATGTATCGTATCCGTTGGACGAAGCGGAAGCAAATGGATGGAAAAGGTATGTAAGGAGCTTGAGATTCCTACAAAATCCAACCGTGTCGATATCGGAGTCCGTGTGGAGCTTCCGGCAGTTATCTTCTCACATCTGACGGATGAATTATATGAAAGCAAGATTGTATATCGTACAGAGAAATTCGAAGATAATGTCAGAACCTTCTGTATGAATCCAAATGGAATTGTGGTAAATGAGAATACGAATGGTATCATCACTGTAAACGGACACAGCTATGAGGGTGATGAGAAGAAGACAGAGAATACAAACTTTGCACTTCTGGTTTCCAAGCATTTCTCAGAGCCATTTAAGGACAGTAACGGATATGGTGAAAGTATCGCAAGATTATCAAACATGCTAGGCGGTGGTGTCATTGTACAGCGGTTTGGCGACCTAGTCCGAGGCAGAAGAAGTACCGTGAAGCGTATTGAAGAAGGGCTGGTAACACCGACCTTAACGGCAACACCGGGTGATCTGAGTCTTGTCCTTCCAAAGCGTATCTTAGATGGAATCATGGAAATGATCTATGCACTGGATAAGGTAGCACCGGGAACAGCAAATGATGATACTCTGTTATATGGTGTGGAGGTTAAGTTCTACAACATGGAAGTGGAGTTGGATGAGAATCTGGAAAGCTGCCACAAGGGCTTATATGTGATCGGAGATGGCAGTGGCGTAACGCATTCGTTGTCCCATGCCTCCGCCAGTGGTATCTATGTAGCCCGTCACATCCTTGGCGAGTAATGGCATAATGATAAAAAGCCGAAGATTTTCAGACATCGGCTGCTATATAATACGAATCCCCTTGTAAAGGCTCATGATATTTTCTGCTCACTGCATATGCCTGATCCGTAAATGCTCCTGTGCCAACTCGCCCTTCGGGCTCAGACAGGCACCCGCATTTACTGGCAATGTGCAGTTCGCAACGAAAAATCATGAATGTCTTTATCAAGGGGATTGAATTATATAACAGCCGATGTTCTTAAGAAAATCTCCAGCTTTTTTTCACAGTATGACGCATTCTTCATATATAATATGAATCCCCCTATAATGACGTGCCAGATTGTCTATTCTCTGCACATGCCTGATTCGTAAATGCTCCTGTGCCAACTCGTCCTTCGGACTCAGATAGGCACCCGCATTTACGGATCGGGCAATATGCGGTGGGCAGAAAATATCATGAGTCTTTACATGCAAATGTGTATTATGTGGCAGGCTCTATCATGGAACAAGCGCCAGCTTTTCAATAATAAATCCTGCATTCTCCATATGATATTCGTTGCCACAGTAAGGGCAGTTGCGCTGGCGTACAGTATCGAAGCTTGCGCCACAGGCAGGGCAGTGGACGGAAGTAATGGAGAAACCGGGCGGTTCTATGTAGGCGGTATTTCTCCGGAGGGTGATGTCGATACAGTCGCCCCGACGGTTTATGGCGCCATCATGTTCACTGTAATTTATCCACCAGGTACGAAGATTCAGGCACAGCTCACTTCCCTCCATGTGGATATTATTGACAGTTAAAGCCTGCATGTAGGTCATCTCGATGATATCCTGAAAATATGGATCAAAAGAAGAACCACGATAGAAAGCAAGGTTTTCCGGGTGATCTGCCAGAACGGTCATGCGGATCAGGGCGATGATCTGGCCTTCAAATTTCTCAAAAGAAAAAACAGGATCATAAGGCGCAAATGCTCGTGAGATCTTTCCCTTTGCTGTCACATAAGACCAGAATGGAATACGTTTTCGACCGTCACGATTGAACTGCTTAATGATCAAAAGAACGGATGAAAGCATAAGTCCGGTGATGCCGCCGAAGATCAGTGTGACAAAATAGGACATGATCAGGCTGGCAGGAATCGGATTCTCCCGGTCTGAAAGAAAGGAAATAAAAGTAAATAGAAATACAACCAGCATAGTAATCCATATGGTGGAGCCTCGTTTGTTTACATTTTTCATGGAAGCATTATTTCGGATAAAATAGGTATTCGTGACACGTGGGAACAGATCCTTTATCTGGAAAACGGTACTGCAGTATGGACAAGCCCTGTGTCAGGGCAGCAACCGGGTTGACAGCGCCACAGTTCGGACAGGTCATTGTCATATGATGAAGCTCGGCTTCATTTGGTGTGTGGACAACAGATTCATACATCGTATCATCGGAATCCCGGTCATATATGATGCCGGATGAATTCTCAAACCGCAGTCGTCTGGTGATATGTTCATTCATCAGGTCAACGGTATACCATGCGGTGTTTCTTGAAAAATATGTGGTTCCGGGAGTCTCTTTGGCAGAAGTCCGGAATCATACCAGTGATTCAGTTCTATGGCAAAATCATCATAAATGCTTTTGTGTTTTTCCCATGCAGGTTTGTATTTCTTAAATGCGGTCACCTGTTTTATATAGCGTATCAGTAATATAACGGCAATTATGATCAGTACGATACCGATTCCAAGGAAAATAAATGCAATGTACGATATAAAACCATTTGTCCCCATATAGGAAAAGTGTATAATGAAATATAGAAGATGTCCAGCATAAAATAAGAAAGGACCAAAGCATGAAAAAGCAGGAAATGGCAAATACATCGTTAAAAGAGAATAGAACACATGGAACGGTGCAGTATCCGGTTGCTTTGTACGAATGGAACGGAGAAAATGAGTGGCATGTGGTTCCGCATTGGCATGAGGAAATGGAATGGATCTATTTTCAAAAAGGTGATTTCCCGGTATGGATAAATACAAAAGAGTATCAGGTTCATGCACCGGCATTTATGTGCATCCATCCGGAAGAACTGCATGCACTGATCCTGGAAAAGGATGGTATAGAAAGTGCGGTTGTGTTCCCTCTTGATATCCTGTGCTTTGAACGGTATGATGCGGCGGAGGCGAAGGTGCTTGGCCCACTTGCAGAAGGAAAGCTTCGGATGCCGGTTCTGTGCCAGAGTGGGGATGCGGCATTTGAGGAATTGAGTGCCTGTTATAAAGAGATTGAACAGGTGCTTAGGCAGATGAAAGAACATGATACGAAGAAAGTGCAGCATCTGGATTCTTCAATAACGCGTGAGAACGTGGCAGGAGAACTGAAACAGAATCTACAGAAAAATATGCTCTATTTGAATATCAAGGCAAAGATGTTAGAATTGATCGCAGTTGCATATAAGTATGACCTGTTTACAAGACAGGTCAGGGAAGACAGGGAAGAATCCGGAACGGTAGAGAATCTGAAAAAGGTGCTGCAGTATATCGGGGAGCATTACGGTTCACCGATCCGCTTGTCCGAACTGGCGGAGCTGGTCAATATGAATGAACAGTATTTTTGCCGATATTTTAAGAAGAATATCGGGAAGACGATCACAGAATATATCAATATGATCCGTGTGGAGAAAGCGGCAACGGCACTTGCAGAGACAGAGGATAAGATCATAGATATTGCATCTGCCTGTGGATTTGACAATATCGGATATTTTATCAGACGCTTTAAAAAGGAGAAGGGCATGACACCTTCCGAATATCGTAAAAAGTCAAAATAGTACAATGAAATAGTCAATTTAAAGATAGAAAACCTCTATGGATTCCGTATACTGTAATTAAAGTGTAAAAAGAACGAGTATCTGTATCCGATGGTGGAACAGATACAGACAGTATAAAAGGAACACAGGAGGTTTTTATAATGAAAAGAAAATGGTGGCATGGTAAAGTAGCATATCAGATATATCCAAAGAGTTTTCAGGATACAAATGGAGATGGAATCGGTGATCTTCGTGGCGTGATCGATCATTTAGATTATCTGAAAAGTCTGGGAATCGATATTATCTGGTTATCTCCGATCTATCAGTCTCCATTTGTCGATCAGGGTTATGATATTTCAGATTATTATAAGATCGATGAGATCTTTGGAACGATGGAAGAATTCGATGAGCTGTTAGCAGAAGCGAAGAAGCGAGATATGTATATCATTATGGATCTTGTTATTAATCACTGTTCTGACCAGCATGAATGGTTCCAGAAAGCATTAAAAGATCCGGCGGGTAAATATGGCGATTATTTTTATTTCCGTAAGGGAAAAGACGGCAATCCGCCAAGCAATTACCGGTCTTATTTTGGTGGAAGCGCATGGGAGAAAGTAGAAGGAACGGACTATTATTATCTTCATATGTTTGCAAAGGAACAGCCGGATCTGAACTGGAACAATCCAGAGGTATTAAATGAATTATATACCATGATCAACTGGTGGCTGGATAAGGGCGTTGCAGGCTTCCGTATCGATGCGATCATCAATATCAAGAAAGATCTGAGTTTTCCGGATTATGAGCCGGACGGACCGGATGGAATGACAGGAATCTTCCATATGGTTGAGGGCGTCGATGGCGTTGGTGAACTGTTAGAGGATCTGAAGAAGCATACATTTGAAAAGTACGATGCGTTTACAGTTGCTGAAGTATTCAATATGAAGAAGGATGAGCTGGAAGAATTTATCGGTGACGACGGACATTTTTCAACGATGTTTGATTTCTCAGCGCATGAGATGACCTTTGGCGATCATGGCTGGTACGATGCGAAGAAGGTCGGATTTGATGATCTGAAAAAGGTGATCTTCCATGCACAGAAGGAATGTGAAGATGTCGGCTTCCTTGCAAATATTATAGAGAATCACGATGAGCCAAGAGGTGCGAGCCGTTATCTGCCAGATTACCTTCAGAATGAAGACGGAATCAAATTGCTGGGAACGATCAGTGTTATGCTGCGTGGTATTCCGTTTATTTATCAGGGACAAGAGATCGGTATGCGTAACTGTCATATGGCTTCAATCGATGATTACAATGATATTAGTACAAAGAATGAATATGCAGTTGCAATCGATGCTGGCTGCACGGTAGAAGAAGCGATGGAAGCCTGCTATGAGAACAGCAGGGATAATGCCAGAACACCAATGCAGTGGGATGATTCTGCACAGGCAGGATTTACAACCGGAACACCATGGCTCTTTGTAAATCCAAATTATAAAGAGATCAATGTAAAAGAACAGCTTGGCAGGGAAGATTCAGTATGGTACTATTACCAGAAGCTGATCGCACTTCGTAAGTCCGAGGACTACAAAGAAGTATTTACCTATGGCAAGGTCGTTCCAATGTTTGTGGAGAAGGATGGAATATTTGCATATGCAAGAAAGACGGAAGACCAGACCGTTTACATTATAACGAATTACAGTAGAGAAGATATCACGGTTGATCTGCTGACTACAAATGAGCAGCCGAAGCTTCATGTTTTGTTAGATAATAAGAATGACGTATGCTTAAATGGCAACCGTATACGGTTAAGCTCCGGGCAGGCAGTGATCCTGGGATAATGCTTTGAATAATTGATCAACATATAAAACCATTAAAATGATGGCGAAACAGTGCTTAAAAACCATCATTTTGATGGTTTTTATTAGTTACAAGGAAATTAATATATGATATTCTGTTAAAAAGTGGAAATAAATTAGGGGTATTATAATGGCATAGAAATGGGGTGCATATATGAGAAAGAATTACAGGAAAGGTATCGGCAGATGGCTGGCAGGAGTGCTGGTTATCAGCATGGCACTTGGACAGATAACAGGCTGTCAGGTGACAGGTGGGGATAAGAATGGGGGAACAACCTCCGGGTATCTGACAGAAGAAAATACTGACAGGGCAGATGGCTCACAGACGACAACCGAAGAAACGACCACAGAAGAAGAGTGGAAATCAATCGTCTCGGGAGAATACTACAGGCAGGCAAAGGTATCCGGACATACGAACCTGTATCAACTGGATATGAAAGTAGAGGAAGATAATATTTACATTAATAAGATGTTTGCTTTTGGGGATGCACTTGGAATCCAGTATGGCGTAGGAGAAGATGGTTATCTGGCACTATATGATCTGGCGGATCTCAGGCAGAAAGTGGTTGTAAGCTGCCCGAAGAATACATATGCGTCAGATGTATTTTCAAATGGAACCGATGAGGTGGTTCTCTATGATAAAGGCAACAAAGAGCTGATCCGGTATGGAGCATTGTTGGAGCAGGAGACTGTTATGCCGATCGAAAAGGGGACACCGGACAGTTATCTGATGTCAAAGGATCTCACCGGCTTCTTCTATATAAATGCAGAGGATGGACAGATCTATGAATATGATCTGCGGTCGGGGGAAGAGTCAGAGGTGTGTCCGGCGTATTCAGGAGAAGGAAAAGATACAACGTTGCTAGGATATGCGGAAGAACCGGAGTATCTGGTGGTGTCGGCATATGATAATACGGCAGAACGTGTGGAGGTCAGATGTTATAGTGTGACCGGTGAAGATATAAAAGAAACCGGTGATTATGATATCGTGCAATTTGAAGGAAGTGGGGATAAGTACTACGCATCGGTATATGCGGATGATCAGGTCTATCAGGTGTATGGAGAAACTTCCGGGGAAGAACCGGGAATTTTGTTCCCGGATAATACAGGTGATTTTCAGGTTGGATGCGATGTAGAACATGGTCTGGCTATGTATGGCAGTGCCAGCCAGTCGCAGGAGACGAATACACAGAAGCTGCAGTTTCGGATCTATAATGTGGATACCGGTAAATGTGAAAGCAGACTTGCAGTAACATTTCCGTTTGATGAAACAAATTATATTTATATCGATCAAGGTACTTATATAGATACATACAACTTCTTTGCATTTTCAACGAGCGGACTCACACCGGAAGTATACATATGGGATCTGAACGATGCGCGCAGCATTTCCGGTGATTCCAGAGTCTACCGTTATCCATGGAGTTATCTGGATCATCCGTCCGATGAGTTGAAGCAGGAGCTGCGGCAGCAGGCAAAGGATATCGGAGATCAAAATGGTGTAGAGGTACATATATTTGATGAAGTGACGGAGTGCAGCAAGGATATCTACCGGTATGAGGCATCAGACAATGCACTTCTGACCGCGCAGTCACTGGAAGTCCTGAAGAATGAGTTGAAGAAATATCCGGATCGGATGTTGAAAAATCTGGATGATGGATATGGAAGCATATTAAAGATCTATCTGGCAGGTGCGATCATAGGAACAGATGAAACGGCACTTACAACAGCTGCCGGAGTTCAGAATACTCTGGAGAATGACACATTTCTGGTTATTGATATCAATGATCAGTCCTCCTATATCAGCACGATCCACCACGAGATCTTCCATGCGATCGAGAACCATATGAATTACACCGGCTGTTGGTTTGATGAAGGAATTTGGTCGGAGTGCAACCCGGATGGATTCGATTATGATTACGATTATATTGCAAATGAAAATAGCTATGACAATACCTATGTTGCATTTTCATCCGGTGATGCGTCAGAGATTGCATTTATTGACACCTACTCAAAAAGCTTTCCAAATGAAGACCGTGCGAGAGTATTTGAATATGCCATGACGGATCAGCAGAATGATAATGGATTCTTTAGCTATGAAAGAATACGGAAAAAGTTAAAGGTGATATCGGATCAGATGAGTGCATGTTTCCCAGAGGATGATGGAGCGACACTTATGCCGTGGGAAAGAGTATTGATGTATGAAAAATAGCAAGATTACGTTTAAAACCGCTTGACACTGGAAAGACTTCTGTTGTACTATGAGATTTAGTTTAACAGCATAAATGCAAGGAAAAAGAGGAGTACCATAAAAGAACTGCCAGAGAGGAAGATCCACAGGCTGAAAGGTCTTTCGAGGAAATTTGTGGGAAGGTAGCTTTGGAGCAGCACATCCGAAATGTTCAGTAGGATGCGCCGGGTCGTTCCCGTTACAGAATAAGATGAGTGATAAATTAAGGTGGTAACGCGTAAGATACGCCCTTTGGAACAGAGATGTTTCAAAGGGCTTTTTCTATGTAAGAAGATTGATTCTGTAAAGGAAAAACGCTCCACTAAAGATGCTATAAAAACAGAAAGGATGGAACAGATGAAAGAACTGGAAAAGACATACAATCCGGCCGATATAGAAGACAGGCTGTACAGAAAATGGGAAGATAAGAAATATTTTCATGCAGAGGTAGATCGCAGTAAGAAACCATTTACGATCGTTATGCCGCCTCCAAATGTAACCGGACAGCTTCATATGGGTCATGCCCTGGACAATACGATGCAGGATATCCTCATTCGTTTCAAGAGAATGCAGGGCTACAGTGCATTATGGCAGCCGGGTACAGACCATGCAGCGATCGCTACAGAGGTAAAGGTAACAGAGAAATTAAAGGCAGAAGGTATTGATAAGAAGGAGATCGGCAGAGAGGCTTTCTTACAGCATGCCTGGAAATGGAAAGAAGAATACGGCGGAAGAATCGTAAACCAGTTAAAGAAGCTGGGTTCATCTGCTGACTGGGACAGAGAGCGTTTTACAATGGACGAGGGATGTTCAGAAGCAGTTAAGGAAGTATTTGTCAATCTCTATGAAAAGGGATATATCTACAAAGGTTCCAGGATCATCAACTGGTGTCCTGTATGTAAGACATCCATTTCGGACGCAGAGGTAGAGCATGTAGAGCAGGAAGGACATTTCTGGCATATCAATTATCCGATCGTTGGAGAAGAAGGAAGATATGTAGAGATCGCAACGACCAGACCGGAAACCCTGCTTGGTGATACGGCGGTTGCTGTAAATCCAAAGGATGAGCGTTATAAGGATATCATCGGTAAGATGCTGAAGCTTCCTTTAACAGACAGAGAGATCCCTGTTATCGCAGATGAATATGTAGATATGGAATTCGGAACAGGTTGTGTAAAGATTACACCGGCACATGATCCGAACGACTTCGAAGTAGGTAAGAGACACAATCTGGAAGAAATCAATATTTTAAACGATGATGCTACGATCAACGAGAAGGGCGGCAAATACGCAGGCATGGATCGTTATGAAGCAAGAAAAGCAATGGTAGCAGATCTGGAAAAAGAAGGTCTTCTTGTAAAGGTTGTACCACACACACATAATGTAGGAACACATGACAGATGTAAGACAACGGTAGAGCCAATGATCAAGCCACAGTGGTTTGTCCGTATGAAGGAAATGGGCCAGGCAGCTCTTGATCTGATCAAGACAGATGAGCTGGAATTTGTACCGGAGCAGTTTGATAAGACATACATCCACTGGCTTGAAAATATCCGCGACTGGTGTATCTCCCGTCAGCTTTGGTGGGGACACAGAATCCCGGCTTATTACTGTGATGAGTGTCATGAGACGATCGTTTCCAGAGAAGTTCCGACGGTATGTCCGAAATGTGGATGCACACATCTGACACAGGATGAAGATACACTGGATACATGGTTCTCATCCGCACTCTGGCCATTCTCAACACTTGGCTGGCCAAAGAAGACACCGGAATATGAATATTTCTATCCGACTGACGTACTTGTAACCGGCTACGATATTATCTTCTTCTGGGTTATCCGTATGGTATTCTCCGCACTGGAGCAGACAGGAAAGAGCCCATTTAAGCATGTTCTGATCCACGGACTGGTTCGTGACGATCAGGGCCGGAAGATGAGTAAGTCTCTTGGAAACGGTATCGATCCGCTTGAGGTTATTGATAAATACGGTGCAGATGCCCTTCGTCTGACACTGATCACAGGTAATGCACCGGGAAATGATATGCGTTTCTATTGGGAGCGTGTAGAGAATTCCAGAAACTTTGCAAATAAGATCTGGAATGCATCCAGATTCATTATGATGAACATGGAAAAGGCGGATTTCTCAAATGTAAAATTATCTGATCTTACGATCGCTGACCGCTGGATCTTATCCAAGGTCAATGATCTGGCAGTTGAGATGACAGATAATATGGAGAAATACGAGTTGGGTATCGCAGTTTCCAAGGTATATGACTTCATATGGGAAGAATTCTGTGACTGGTATATCGAGATGGTTAAGCCAAGACTTTACAATGATGCAGACGAGACAAAGGCAGCAGCCCTCTGGACATTAAAGACAGTTCTGATCCGGGCATTGAAATTATTACATCCATATATGCCGTTTATCACGGAGGAGATCTTCTGTAATATTCAGGATGAGGAAGAATCTATCATGATCTCTGACTGGCCTGTATATAAAGAGGAGTGGAGCTTCAAGCAGGATGAAAATGCAGTTGATACGATCAAGGCTGCGGTTCGTGCGATCCGTAATCTGCGTACCGGTATGAACGTACCGCCAAGCAAGAAAGCAACTGTATATGTTGTATCTGCTAAGAGTGAGATCCGTGATATATTTGAAGCATCAAAGAATTTCTTTGCAACACTTGGATATGCAAGTGAGGTATTCATTCAGGATAGCAAGAATGGTATTGATGAGAATGCAGTATCTACTCTGATACATGATGCCGCACTCTATATTCCGCTTGCAGAGCTGGTTGATATCGACAAAGAGATCGAGCGTCTGGAGAAAGAATCCGGTCGTCTGGCCGGCGAGATCAAGCGTGCATCCGGTATGCTTGCAAATCCTAAATTTGTAGATAAAGCACCGGCTGCCAAGGTAGAAGAAGAAAAAGCCAAGCTTGCGAAATATACAGAAATGAAAGCCCAGGTTGAAGAACGTCTGGCTCAGTTAAAGAAGTAATAACAGAGACGCAAGGCTGTGTCCATATATGAATCGAAACGACAGTGTCGACAGAAATGATTCATGGTATAAATTCAAAAAGAAAGAAACAGGCTGGCTGATCCGCATATAAAAGCACTGATAATACAGATGTTTTCATATCGTATCAGACAGCCTGTCTGGTATAGGAAGATGATACAGGATATAGAACCAAAACGGTTTCATAATGAATATGCATATCGAAAACCGCCGAAGAATGATGATGTGATCCTTGTATTTTCCGAGAAACTGATCCTTGCCAAAAAGGTGGAGGATGAGCATGAGCTGGTCTGGCTCACTGTCTCGGAATATAAAAGCTATATAGGAATAAATGATACGGTCACGCAGGATGCATCATGGCAGGATAATCTGACCTACCTGTTTGTGATCGATGACAGACAGTATTTTCTGTATCGGCCGCAGGATCTTGTCCGGACAACAGAGCCTTATTATGTTGAAAGATCAGCGAATGGAGCAACTGATGTAAATTGGGGAGAGCGTCTGGAGATTCCGGGTTATGAATACCGGAGCATGTATAAGACCAGAAGTTGCAAGCCAAAGGAAGAAGTGCTTGCGGCGGCAACCGGATGGCATCTGCATCTGTGGTATTCGATGAACTGCTATTGTGGAGCCTGCGGAACGCCTGTGCTCCCGGATGAGAAAGAACGGATGCTCCGTTGTCCGTCCTGCGGACATCTGATCTTCCCAACGATCGCACCGGCAGTAATTGTCGGAGTGACAGATGGCAATCGTATCATTCTTACAACTTACGCTGCAAGAGAGTATAAACGATACGCCCTGATCGCCGGCTTTACGGAAATAGGTGAGACGGTAGAGGAAACGGTTCGGCGTGAGGTGATGGAGGAAGTCGGAATACCGGTTAAGAATATCCGGTATTACAAATCACAGCCGTGGGGATTTGACAGCAATCTGCTGATGGGATTCTTCTGTCAGGCAGACAGAAAAAAGTCAGATGAGCATGAACCGGAACTGACCATCGATCATGAAGAACTTGCAAGCGGCGAATGGGTAGAGCGCGAGCAGATCCCGGACTATGGAGAACATCTGAGTCTGACACATGAGATGATGATGCAGTTTAAACGATATGGACAGGGTGTGTTTGATCTGAAAACAGACCGATCACAGGATTAAAACAGACCGATCACTATAAAAAAATAAAAATAAAGTTATCGTATTTGATATCTGAATAAAATAAAATAAAAAAAGAAAAGCATAAGGTTGAAAATAATTTCATATATTATAAAACCTGTGTTTAAAAGTAATAAAAAACGATTTGTTTCTGAAAAGCTGTTGGTTGACAAAACAAAAGCGGATGGTATAATGAGCCAAAAACCAGCTGGTAATACCAGTGTACCATACGATTTTGCAATGAGGCATTGAGAATGATCAGTGCCTCATTATTGTATCAGAATGTATTTTTGTTACAGTAAACACTTCAGGAACTGAGTAATCAGAAAAGTGAGGTATTATCAAGATGAAAGAAATCAATGCAGAGGAATTAAAAGGAAATCTGATCGAAATGATCAACAAAAAGTGGGCACTTGTAACTGCAGGAGATCATGAGAAGGCAAATACGATGACAGTAAGCTGGGGTTCCTTTGGTGAGTTCTGGTCAAAGCCTGTTATCACGATTTATATCCGCCCACAGAGATATACAAAGCAGTTTATCGATGAACAGAAGGAATTTTCCGTTTGTGTGCTTCCGGAAGAGTACAGAAAGGCACTGACTTATTGCGGAAGAACATCCGGTAAGGATGTAGCGGATAAATTTGCAGGAGCAGGGATCACCCTTGATTTCTGTGGTGATGTTCCGGTTATCAAGGAGGCAGGCATTACACTCATTTGCAGAAAAATGTGCGAAGGAGATATTGATCCTGCTACCTTTGCTGATCCTGAGGAAGGAGCAAAGGTATATCCGGATAAGGATTATCACAGATACTATATCGCAGAGATTGAAAAGGTACTTGTACCGGATGAATATTAAATTAATACGGGCGTTCGCGTCCGAGAAAGAACAGTCCGGCAGCGCCGGGACCGCAGTGGGATGCGGTAATTGTACCGGCATTTAAGATGCGTACCGGATGAGTGACATTCGGAAATGTCTGTAGGACGGAGTTCTTTAACAGATAAGCAAGCTCGGGGCAGGCAGCATGGGAGATGAAGCATTTTCCATTGTAGTCTGTCCCGTTTTCTGCGTAGTATTCCATCTCAGAGATCACCTCTCTTACGGCGCGCTTCTTGCCACGGACTTTTGTATAGGCATCTGCCATTCCGTTCTGATCCAGCCGGATCAGAGGATGAATGTTCAGGATCGATGCGATATGGGAAGCAGCGCCGCTGATCCGTCCGCTATGGTGTAGAAAGGTGAGATCGGTTGTAAAAAACTGGTGATGGATACAGGTACGATGCTTCATGATCCAGTCAGCAGCTGCTGCCAATGAAAGACCTTCATCCCGCATATCAGCAACGTAGTCCGTTAACAATCCATACCCTCCTGCACCGCAGAGAGAATCAATGACCTGCAGCTGCTTTCCCGGATAGTTCTTTTTTATTGCTGCCGCCGCACGATAGGCATTATTTGCCGATCCGCTTAAGGCGGAGCTGAAGGTGATATGAAGCACATCACCATTCTGTATCAGTCCTTCAAAGAAATCATAATAGGAAGCTTCGTTGATCTGGGAGGTTGTAGGCAACAGCCCTTTTTCCAACATCTTATAATACTTCGGCATCAGATCCGGATTTCGTTCCATGTTATCCTCGTATACATGTTCATGAATGATGTAAGTATAAGGAATGACTGCAATTTCCCGTTCATTCAGATAAGAATATGACAGATCCGTTGTCGATTCACACGATAAGATAAAATTTCTCATGATAAAAACCTCCAATACAATTTCTGATATATTTCCTGTATTAGTATTACCGGTGTTGATGAAAATACTCTTTGAAAAAAATGTTATTATTGCGTATTTAGTAAATGACTTACTTGCATGGTTCATTGTAATATGGTTTGATCTGACTGGATATGATAATAAGTTCCAAAATATAAGATTGCATTGGCTGATTTTGATAATTGGAATAATACATATTATTGCAACAACGATTTGCTGCGTGTTTTTCTATAAGAAAGCGAGAACAAAGTATAAGATTCAAATTGGAAGCAAGCTGTTCGTATTCAATGAGATTATGGCATTATTGCCTTATTTGTATTTAATGTTCACTTGGATTATCATATAACTCGGAACTTACGGAGGAAAATAGTAATGGCACTGTTCCTACTGATTACATATATAGTAATTTTAATATTTCAAATAATATTATTTGTGATAACCATTCGCAAGAAAA
>ULXK01025685.1_pt1 | contig 21658 bp, 18 predicted proteins | sample 1961201 | NCBI WGS metagenome assembly ULXK01 (sample SAMEA4835836, study PRJEB28245) | human gut metagenome | biome: gut microbiome; material: fecal sample | place: Denmark | collected 2008
CAAGCGCCGACGCTGCACACTGCGTCGGCGCTCATTTCTGCCGCGTTGGACACGCATATGCAAAATCTTCAATCCGAAAACGGCTATCTGCGTTACATTGCGACGCGCCCCGGCGCGGAAAAGCATGGCGCACACGGCCTGTTCGGTCGAGAAGATAATGCAAACTTGACTGCGGCGATGCACGACTTGACCGCGCACGACGGCAACGTCTGGACGATCATCTATTCCCTGCATCGTGAGGACGCGGAGCGTTTGGGATATAACAATGCCGCAGCATGGCGCAAGCTGCTCGTCAGCCAACAGAATAAGTTTGCGGAAGCGTTTCATATTCCAGCGTCGGCACTGCACTGGTATGCGGCTTACCACGATGCGGATGCGCACCCGCATATTCACATGATGATCTGGACAGATCAGGAGACGGTTTTGAAGCGGGATGCTGTTGTGAAATTACGCTCTGCGATGACCAACAGCATCTTTCAGGCAGAGTTGGAAAATCTCTATATTCGGAAGGATGCAGCTTATAAGGACGTAACCGAAGCGGCGCGGACAGCCATGCACGGACTTGTTGACCGGCTAGAATCTATTGAAAATCCGCCAGAATCGATTCAACAAAAAATGCTGGAGCTTGCGTTGGAGCTGCGCACGGTCGGTGGTAAAAAGCAATACGCTTATCTCACAAAGCCGCTTAAAGACAAGGTTGATGAAATCGTGGATGAGCTGGAAAAGCTGCCGGAGGTGGCAGCGTATTATTCTGTCTGGAATGGGGTGCGTGATACGCTGGAGGGCTACTACAAGAACCGACCCCGTCAGTATAATCCGCTCTCGCAGCAGAAAGAATTCCGAGCCATTAAGAACGCCATCATTCAGGAAGCGGAGCGTTTACGGCAGCAGATGGAGCAGGAAACTTCGCAAGCTGAAGAACCGTCTGCTGAAGAAACTTCTAGAGACGCTTCTGCAAATCCGACGCTTGCAGATGAGAATACTTCATCCACGCCTTCGCACCCTGCGCGGCTTCCAAGCGAATATCTTCTGAATTCAACCGTTCGCCTGTTCCACCAGATGGGGCAAATCTTCCGCGAGAATGCCGCGCCGCCCAGCAATCCAATGGGCATCCGCGTCGACTCCAAGCGCCGCAAAAAGCTCATGCAGAAGCGGCTGGCGATGGGTCATAAGCGGGATGACCATGAGCAGGAGCAGGGCTATGGACAGGTCATACGATAAAACAGGCGGCGCTGTGCTGACAGCGTCGCCTGTTGCATATTTGCTTAAAAATCCTCGGTCAATGCGCGTTCGCAATACGCCTTAAGTGCCGGAATGTCTTCGGTTGCTGTCTGCCAGATGCGATCTTTGTCCATTGAACCATAGTCGTGCGCGAACATATTGCGCATATTTTTGATTGCGCGCCAATCCATCTGCGGCTTAGTTTCTTGCACATACGCATCGGAAAACTTTCCAGCAAGTTCGCCAATTTGGAGCAGGTTCATGCTGACAGAATCCATGTAATCCTGATCTTCCAGAAAGATATCAAAATTACGACCGAAGCGGGAAAGTGTCTTTTCGACTCGATTACAATACTCCAAAATGTGCGCCAGGATCTGCGCGTCGCGGTTAGGAAAGCTCATACAGCAACACCCGATCCTTTCGCAGATTTTCGAGGAAGGCTTTGTCCTTGTTGTACTTGAGAGAGCCGGTCGTCACAACGTCGATGCTCTTTTGGAGCGCGTCCTCCAAGTCAGCATACAGACCGCCAAGGGCGAACAGGCCGCGCAGCTTGGGCGCGTCCACGTAGAGGTCTACATCGCTGGCGGGCGTTGCGTCGCCTCTTGCATAGGAGCCGAACAGAAACACCTTGTCCACGCCGTGCTGCTTTGCAATTGGCGTGACGATTTTGCGGATCTCGTCAATCGAATATACTTGCTTTTGCATTCCGTGTGCCCCCTTCCTATGGACAGTATAACCTAAAACAAAACTCTTTGCAACAGCAGAAAGTGGTGAGAAAAATCAGCAAATTTATTGAATTTACGCCAGAACAGAAAGAACGCGCCGCGTCCGTCGATCTCGAAGAATTTCTCCTCCGGCAGGGTGAAAAGCTCATCAAGTCCGGACGGGAAAAGCGGCTCGCCAGCGACCACAGCGTCACGGTGCGCGGCTGCGAGTGGTTCGATCATGCCTCAAACGAGGGCGGCCGCGCTGTCAGTTTTGTACAAAAATATTACGGCATAAGGAGCTGACTCCGGAGACGTATGCGTATTTTGAGAAACTGTCAGCGGAGTGGGGCCCTCTTTCGTAAATCAAAAAAACGAAACTATACGGTGAAATTTGGTCAAAGGGCACGCCAGCGCTTGCGCAGATGCTCAAATTATACTAGAAGTCCCTTTCCATACATCCGCTTTCACCGTGTTCCTTACAATACCGCCCCGGCGGCATTCCGTATTTCTGTCGAAACGCTCTGGAAAATGAAGCAACATCGGAATATCCCACATAAAAAGCTGCGTCGCTTAAGGAACAGTGCTCCTCTGACATGAGAAGCATCGCCTTCTGAAGCCGCAGTTCTGTCAGATACTGCTGCGGCGAACAGCCGACGCGCTTCCGGAAAAGCCTGCAAAGATAGCTCCTGTCAAGATTCATCTGATCAGCCATATCCGCAATAGAGATTTTTGCCATGTAATGTGTTTCCAGAAAGGTCATCGCCTGCATGGCATAGTCCGTGCGCGTCTGCGCCAGCCGGTGATCGGTCTGCTGGAGCGCGCAAAGAATTTCCCACAGGACGCTGCATAGAAACTGCTCCCTTCCGGCTGAAAGCCTCTGCGCATCCTTCAGTCTCAGGAACGTACTGCGAAGCTCCGGCATGGAGAGCACACTTTTTTGCAAAGCCGCAGGCATTGTAATATCTGCTTCAAACCCAATCCAGATATACTGCCACGGGTCCTGACTGCCCGCCTTGTAGAAGGTCAATTCCTGCGGATGAATGATGAACATTTGCCCCTTCCGCAGTGAAAAGTCTGTTCCGTGTGCAGAGAAAATGCCGCGACCGGAGAGCACATAGTGGATCAAATAAAAGCCGCGCACGGTCGGACCGAAGGAATGTCCGGCTTCGCACTGTTCCCACCCGCATTGCAGCGGATTGATGTCCTTCCAATGCTGGTCGGCGATCCATATGGTTTGTCTGCTCATTTTATCAATCTTCCTTCTAAATGGCGAAATGGTCACATTTTCCCAAAAGCATCTCGCATTGCGTCATCGCCTTTCTCTGCCCGTGTTGGTAAAATAACAGTCATCCAAAGGAGGACTTTATATGGCGAAAATTACGTTTCTTGGCGCCGGAAGCGCGGTGTTTGTTCGAAATGTCATCGGCGATTGCTTCTGCTCTGAAGTGCTTCGGGACTGCGAGATCGCATTGTATGATATTGATGCCGAATTGTTGAACCAAAGTATGGAGATCATTTCCGCGATGCAGAAAAACGCCGGCTCTCATGCACGGCTCACAGCCTATCTCGGTCCGGAGCAGCGCCGGGACGCGCTGCGCGGCGCGGATTTTGTGATCAACGCGGTTCAGATTGGGGGCTATGATCCCTGTACGATCACAGATTTCGAGGTTCCCAAACACTTCGGGCTGCGGCAGACGATCGGAGATACCGCCGGGATCGGCGGCATTATGCGTGCGCTGCGCACCATTCCGGTCGTAGAGTCCTTTGTGCGCGACATGGAGGCGGTTTGCCCCGACGCGCTGTTTCTGAACTATGTGAATCCGATGGCAATGGTCACCGGATATCTTCAGCGATACACCGGCATCAACACGGTTGGCCTCTGCCACAGCGTACAGGTCTGCTCCGAGCGGCTGCTGAAAAAGCTCGGGATGGAGGACGCGCTGGCCGGCAGAAAAGAGTTGATCGCAGGGATCAACCATATGGCATGGCTGCTTGAGCTCAAGGATCGGGACGGCAATGACCTTTATCCGGAGATCCGCCGCAGAGCACACGAGAAGAACATTTCACAGAAGCACGACGACATGGTCCGGTTCGACTATATTGACCGACTGGGATATTACTGTACGGAGTCCAGCGAGCACAATGCGGAGTACAGCGCGTTTTATATCAAATCAAACTATCCGGAACTGATTGAGCGTTACCAGATTCCCTTGGATGAGTATCCGCGCCGCTGCCTGCGACACATTCAGGACTGGGCGGAGGAGCGAAAGTCGCTGCAAGCGTCCGCGCAAGCTCCGCATACCCGTTCACACGAATATGCCTCCTACATCATGGAAGCCGCTCTGACAAACAAGCCCATTCAAATCGGCGGGAACGTCCTGAACACAGGACACCTGATCACCAATTTCCCGGAGGAAGCGTGCGTCGAGGTCCCATGCATGGTCAACAACACCGGCATTCATCCCTGCCGTGTCGGAAGTCTTCCGCTGCAATGCGCTGCGATGAATCTGATGCAGATCAATGTCCATCTGCTGACGATCGAAGCCGCCCATACGCGCAGACGCGACTGCATTTATCAGGCGGCGATGATGGACCCGCATACCAGCGGCGAGCTTGACATCGACACGATCGTCAAGTTGGTTGACGCCCTGATCGAAGCCCACGGCACATGGCTTCCTGCATTTCACTGAAAACTGAGTTTGAATCCCTGCCGCATCACGCGGCAGGGATTTTCAGTTCATTTCTTCAATATAATACACATAATCGAGTGAGCGCAGGGCTTCAATGATCTCGGTATGCTTTTTATACTGCTTGAGTTCCGGACTGGTGACGGTGAACGAAACCGAAAACACGCTGAGCCCCGAGCCGATGTATGCCGGGTTCGACTCAATATCGTCGATACGGATGCCTAAGGCGCGGATGGTCGCCACGAAATCGGCAAGGTCGCCCTTGTTTTTCAGCTCCAAATGCACCTCGAAGTGATTTGACCGGTCTTTAAGATGCTTTTCCAGTACCGGAAGTCCCGACATACTGCAAAGCAGCACCAGAAACAGCACCAGCGCGGGCATATACAGCCCCGTGCCGAGCACCATGCCGAGCAGACCGCAGCACCACAGACCGACCGAGGTTGTGAGGCCCTTGATCTGGTTGCGGGAGCTGAACAGGATGGAGTTGCCGCTGATCGTCGCCATGCCGAGTGCGGCCGCCGCCGACAAAATGGGCAGCGTCACACCGGAAACGCGTATCAGCCACTGGTCGATGAGCATGGCGGAGACGCCCGCAATGCTCACAAGAATGAACGTGCGCAGACCCGCCGAATGGCGCTTGCTCGAGCGCTCGCAGCCGATGATCGCCGCGAACAGGACGCTCAGCGCCACGCGCAGCAGAATCGAGCCGAGGCTCAGCGCCTCGCTCCACGGGCCGAGCCAGCCTGCGATCAGATCGTATTGCATATCAAATTACCTCCTCAAATACTGACGCCGTCTCTGCGCCTGCGTCTGCGCAAGGCGCTGTTCCTCCGCCGCCTCCATAAAAGCGGCTTCCTCTTCGCTCATTTCCTCATGCGGACGCGCCGGAAGCTCTGCGCGGATCTTGCCGATGCGCTCGATGAGCAGCTCCACATCGGACTTTTTCTCGCCCGTTTCCGTCGTTTCCACGACGACGGCCACGTCCTCGAGCTTCGTCGAGGACGATTTCGATAAGTACAGCGCCAGCTTTGCGCAGCCGGGGCCAAGTAATTCATACAGCACGCTCGATGCGAGGATGATCGTCTCGAGGTCGCTTCCCATCACGCCGCCGAGCGTCCGCGCGCCAAGCGCCGCAAGGCCGATGGCCACGCCCGCCTGCGGGATGAGCGCCAAGCCGAGATAATTGCGGACAAGGCGATCCTTTTTGACCGCCGCGCAGCCGACCCACGCGCCGATGTACTTGCCTGCGATGCGGACGAGAAAATAGCCCACGCCGACTGCGATGAGCGGCACGCCGTTCAGGCTGCCGGACGCGGAAAAGAGCGCGTCGAGCTTGAAGTTCATGCCGGAACGGACGAAAAACAGCAGCAAAATCGGCGGGCTGAAATAGCCGAGCTGCTTGAACAGTTTGTCGTTTTCGGCGACATTCGTATACACCGTGCCCATCGCCATGCAGCCGAGCAGCGGTGATACATCCATCAGCGCGCACACGCCGCAGAACGCGAACAGGAGGGCGACGGAGATGATGAGCTTGTTGTCGGTCGAGCGGCGGGCGGGCATGAGCAGCTTCATCACCAGCCCGAACAGACCGCCCAGCGCCAGCGCCGCCAGATTCAGAAGCACGGGCTTCACGAGTGTTTCAAACGAGAAGCCGCCGCTGCCGCCGAGACTCGCCAGCGCGACAGAAATGGCAACGGAGTAGAGTACCAGTCCCACCACATCGTCCAGCGCGACAACCTGAAGCAGCGTGTCGACGAAGTCGCCCTTCGCTCCGGTCTGCCGGATGGTCATCATCGTGGAGGCGGGCGCCGTCGCTGAGGCGAGCGCCGCCAGCACGACGGAAAACGCCAGCTCGAGCCGAAGCACAAAATACGTCAGGATAAATACGAAAACGGACGCCAGAACCGCCTCAAACAGCGTGATCCAGACAACCTTCATGCCGCTTTTCTTAAGCACCGAGAGCTTAAAGAATTCTCCGGTCGAGAACGCGATGAACGCCAGCGCGATGTCTGACAGAAAATCCGTCCCGTCGATGATGCGCTGCGGCACGAGGTTCAGGCAGTACGGCCCGATGAGAATGCCCGCCACGATGTACGCCGTCACGTTCGGCAGCCGCAGCAGCTTCGTGATGCGCGTCATCAGAAAGCCCGAAAAAAGTATCAGTGCGACTGAGATGATTACGGACGCAACCGACGATGTTCCGTAGAAGAAATATGAGTTCATCTGCATTTCTCCAGAAATAAGGATGGAGGCATAAGGCTGCCCCCATCTGTGAATAAGGTTTATATTGCTAAGCAGAGTAAAACGTGCAACACACAAGTGTTAGCTAAATGATGCATGACGGAAAACTTTTGTCGTTTTACCAATCGAATATGTTAGATTCTTATTCTGTGTTATGAGTGTGGTTAATGCATTTTCACCGTAATAGCCATTGAAGGAACGGTTTTTACACGGAGTTGCCCTAAACGTGTATTTATTATTTGCAGTACTAACACGCAGTGCACCGGGACCATGTGTAAACAGGTTAATAGCCTGATTGTCGCCGCACGCAAGGATTCGGACGTATTGGTACGCCAGTTCTGAAAAATGGTTATCATCAAGCGTTATGGCTCCGGTAGAATACTGAACTTCAATTCCGCGATAGCCCCCATACATATAGTTACCGGTAATCACAAGATCATCAGAAATACGCAGTGCCTGAATCGCGATATCTCTTGAGCCAGCAGCAGTGTTTGTAATTCTATTATTGGTAATGCTGATGTTTCTCACGTCACCAAGATAGGAATCTTTGTCCCTTGCAACACGAATTGCTCTTGTCTTTGGATCAGAAATAGTAAAGGTATTCTCGGTAATCGTAATATCCGAATTCAGATCTAGTGTTTCTTTTGTGTTGTTATAGCAATATGCATTGATCAAAAAGCAGCCATTTTCGCGATATCTCGTACTGTTGCCCTCAGCCTCCTTGATAAAGGTGTTGCCTTGAATGACTACATCCTCATATCCGCAAAAGCGCAGCCCGCCATAGTACATATTTTCAAATGTATTATTGTAAATTTTAATATCGTTACATTTTTGGGCGCTGGAAACCTGATTATGGGTTCCGATTGCGACAATCGGTTCTCCACAATCTTCGCTTTTTCCAAAATAACAGTTTTGGATTGTGACATTTGTCGCCGCAATTCCATCATCATTCAATGCATATGGGAATCCTTTTGTCGTACCCGGTTCAATTTGAATGGTTTCCAATCTAGTAGTATCAGAATCCGATAATGTGCTTGGAATAGCTTGTCCCAAGAAATTACAATTGTCCACAACTACTGTATCACAGGCACATATTTGCATTACATGACCTTTATAACTGTTCAGAAAGTTAACATTTTCAATCGTGATATTTTTGCTGTAGCCTAAAGCAAACGCGCCAGATGAGCCGATAAGATTCAAATTGCCGCATTTTGTTCCATCTTCACTTAACGTACCATTTATATCTATGGTACCGCCGGAAAATGTAACGTTCGATATGCCCTTCCAGCGTGCCTTTGTTTTTTCTCCGGTGTAACTACCGGTCATAAAAATAATTGACGGATAATTGGCCTTGTTGATGCCATTTAGGATTACTGCCTGATCATCCAATATCACATTAATGTTGCTTTTTAATGCAATCACATCCTCAACGCGGTACGTTCCTGCTGGGAAATAGACGGTATTGCTTCCAGCGCTATTCGATGCCTTATCAATAGCTTCCTGAATAGCATCATGGCAATCGGTGATTCCATCGCCTACTGCCCCCAATTTTGTTACATCCAGCCATTCGGATTCAGACGGTTCAATTGCGTTCACATGCGGAATGATAAAAACTATAAGTACAAAAAGAAGCAACATTGCAATCATGGATACCATGATTCTTAAATCATGCTGGGAAGTCGAATAGCTCTTTTTCAAGTTAAGTCATCCTTTCATGATGTTGTTTTACTGTTGTGAAAAAAGGCTTCGCCGGCAGCCCGGCTTCATTATATAGCCGGACACATACATACGGCGCTTCTGCAAAGGAAATCTCAAGCGCATCATCGTCTGTGTCCTCCAGCATTAGTTCGACCGTATCACCTTGAACCGTATAGCGCTGCATATACCTCGGTCGCCCTTGCTGACGGATCTGGAACAGATCCGTCAGATCTCCAGCCGCGGACATGCCGCCTGTGCAATTTCGGAATTGCAGTCGGACGGTGTTTCGCGCCGTGCGAAGCGCCGCGCACAGCTCGGGTGCGGCGCACATCGTCGGGATTCCATACACCTTTTCCGATGCAAGCAGGGCAAGCCTTCGCGCGATCTCCTTTTTTTCCTTTGGGTGAATGTCATACGGCATTCCAAGATCCATAATCGAGGTGCTCCAGCACCCCGGCGTCTCCTGAACGGCAGCCTCCTGCTGCCGCCGCACCTCCGGAAAGCGGTCGCCGTTCAGTCCGAGCCATCGGTCAAACGGCGCAAGCGGAACCACCAGAAACGGGAGCTCCTCATGCCACGCATTTCTCCAGCTGCGGATCAGCGCGCGCAGAAGCTGCGCATAAAGCGACGCGTGGTGTTCATCATTTTCGCCCTGATACCAGAGGACACCTCTTGCCGCATAGCCCGCGACCGGCAGAAGCATCTGCTCAAACAGCGTGCCGGGACGGTTTTTATGGTACGGGCCCATTGGAATGACCGGATTCCCGGCACACGCCTCCATACGCCGCAGCTGCTGTGCGCGGTCAAGCCCGTACATAACGGTGCTCCACTCGGCCTGGTGCGCAGCGTCTGCCTGAAACGCCCAGCCCCGCCTGCTTTCGCGCAGACATTCTTCTGCCGTCTGCCCTTGAATGGCAGTTTCATAGTCCTCCAGATAAACGGACAGCGGCGACGCGCGCAGCGCCTCCTCCGGCACCCACGCAGAGGCGCTCGTGCCACCCCAGTTGCAGGAAAGAATTCCGACCGGGACTCCGAGCAGTGCGCGCAACTCGCGCGCGAACCAATAGCCGATCGCGGAAAAGGTCTCAAGCGCCGCATCCGCTTCGCCAAACCAGTATCCGCAGCCGCTCTGGAACGGCTCCTGCTCAGCAAAGGCTTTTCTCTGACAGGTGTACATCCGAATCCCCGCGTCATGGGGAAGCTGCTTTGCCTGCGCCCAATGCCGTTCATAGCGCATGAAAAATTCCATATTGGATTGCCCGCCGGCGATCCAGACCTCGCCGATCATTACATTGCGAAGCTCAATGACCGCTTCTCCCTGACAGACGCGGAGCGTACACTGCTCCGCCGCAGGCTGTGGCGGCAATTCGCATCGCCATGCGCCGTGCTCCGGCAGGCAGGAAGCCTGTGCCTGCCCCAGCGTCACCGTAACCGCTTCTCCTTCACGGGCACACCCCCAAATCGGGAGCACATGGTCTCTTTGCAGAACCATGCCGTCGGAAAAGATCGGTGCAAGACTGAGTTTTTCCATACTTAACCCTTCAGACCGCCGGCTGTTACGCCGCCGATGATTTTCTTGGACAGCAGGATGTACAAAATAATGGTCGGCGCAGATACAAGGCTGACCGCGGCGAACATTCCGCTCCAGCCGCCCTCGCGGGTCATGGCGACGATCAGCTGATAAAGGGCAACGCTCAACGACATGTTCTTCGTGCTGCCCGCAAAGATCAGCGCCATAAAATACTCATTCCACTTTCCGATGAACTGGAAGATCACAAGCGTCGTGACCGTAGAGCCGGCCAGTGGGAATACGATCGTCCAGAAACTCCGGAGCGGACCGCAGCCGTCGATCGCGGCAGCCTCCTCGTAGGTCGGAGAAATGTTGGAAAAGCACGGGATCAAATAGAAGATGTTGAAGGGAATGCTTGTCACAACATAGAGAATGATCAGCGTGAGCTTGGAGTCGCCCATTTTCAGAATGCTGATGATTGAAAACAGCGGCATGATGATCATCACGCTGGGAACGCCGAGCCCGAGGACAAGCAGCCGCTGGAGCGTCTGATTCAGACGGAAATGGTATCTCGCCAGCCCATACGCCGCCGGAGCGCAAATCAAAAGCGACAGCGCGACGGAAGCTCCGCTGTAAAGCAGCGAGTTCAGGAAGGCTGTGTACAGATGTCCTTGCTTGATCACGGTTTTGAAGTTCTCAAAGTGGAAGCCGGAGGAAAGCAGCGCATCGGAGAAGATCTCCTTTGTTGTTGAAAAGCCCGCGATCAGGATCCATCCCAGCATCACAAAGATGAAAACGCACCAGAGCGTCAGGAGAATATAGCCGGGGATCAGCTTTTTCTGCTGCTGACGTGCAAGCCCGGAAATGCTGTAATGATTCTTTTGTTTCATCCTCTTACACCTCGACATCCTGGTTTTTGGGGATCAGATTGGACAGCAGGAAAACGCCGACGACAATCAGCGTGAGTACGACCGCAGCCGCCGCACCGACACCGACAGCTGTCCGGCCGGATTCGGAACCGAATACGACGTTATAAATGAACATGAGCGGCGAAACCGTAGACGCGGCTGCGAAGACGCGCGACAGCGCGAAGAACGCGCACACGCGGGTCGTCCAGATCGTGATTGAGGAGACCAGCGTATTGCGGATCATCGGGAGCGTGATGCTTCGGAACTGTGCAAAGGAGGCTGCGCCGTCGATCGTCGCCGCCTCATAGAGGCTTTTGGGAATGCTTTCGATCGCCGCCATATACATCAGAACAAAGTAGCCCATGTTGCTGAAAATATAGGCGATGCACATGGAAAGGAACATATGATCCGGGTTTGTCCAGCCAAATTCCGCCATGGCAGTCCAGCCGATCGCGGAAAAGAATTTCTTCAGCAGACCAAACCGCGCGCTGAAAACATACAGCGTCCACATATAGCCGACCGCGATCTGCGGGATGACGTTCGGCAGGTACAGCATGGAACGGAAGAAGCCTTTGAGCTTAATGCCGGAGGTCAGCATCACCGCGAAGAACAGCGCAAATGCGAAAATCACAACGCCGCAGATGAGCCAGACCCGGAGCAGCATACCAAGAGAATCCGGAAAGCTGGTCGCATTCAGCGCTTTGAAGTTCTGAATGCCGTTGAAACTCCATTCGCTGACGCTGCTGCTCATGCTCTTTACTTCAAAAAAGCTCATGGCAAGCGTGCGCAGCATCGGATAGCAGAAAAACACGAGGAACAAAATGATTGCCGGTGCGATAAACAACAGCATTGTGGATTTTTTGGGACGCATTTCAGCACCTCCGGGATATTTCGGGATATTTTGAGAAGCTGGCGCCTAATTGGCATTAGGCGCCAGCCTCTGGTTTGTCAAGCAGCTTTTCGGGCTTATTTATAATAGCTCTGAATTTCCGCAATGAAGTCCTCTGCTGTGCAGGCGCCGCCCATCAGCTTCGTGAGCGCGGACTTCACGGTCGGCAGCAGGTCGTTATTGAGTGCGAAGGCAGTCTGTGCCGTCCAACGATTGGTGATACCGTCATAGATGTGCTGTGCATCGGCGATCATCGGCGGCCATTCCACGCCTTCCTTGGCGATAGGAATCGCGTTGCAGTCGGAAACGAGCTTGCTGCCCCATTCGCCCATGCTGAGATAGACCGCAAACGCAGCAGCTGCGTCTGCCTCTTCCTTGGTGGCATCCTTGTTGATGGAAATGCCGTAGCAGCCGTAGCAGAGAGAGGAACCGTCATCGGCGCCATTCTCAACCAGCGGATAGGTGAAGCTGCCCCAGCGGAAGTCTTCGCCGGCGGACTCACGCAGGTTGTTGGGCATCCAGGAGCCGCCGACATACATGGCGATCTTCTTGTCAATGACCATTTCCTGTTGCGCCTCGGGCTGAACGACGGTCATAATGTCGGAAGCAAAGTAGCCCTTGGAGGCTGCTTCTTCAAATTTCTTGGCGATCTCCAGAACAGCTGGGTCGGACCATTCCGTACCGTCGGTGCTGTTGACGAGTGCCTTTGCCGCGTCGTCGCCCAGTCGTCTCTGTACATAATAGCCGAACGAGAAGTGGATATGGCCCTGATCGGAGGTGAACGGCGTGTAGCCGTTGTCAACCAGCGTCTGGCAGATGTCCATCAGCTCATCCCATGTGGTGGGGACACTCGTGATGCCGCAGGCATCAAAGATGTCCTTATTGTACCATACATTCACAAACTGCGGAAGATACGGGAAGTAGAGATATTCGCCGTCACCCTGCACCTTCGCCAGCACATTGTATGCGCCGACAATGCTGTCGCCATACGGCTGGCCGTTGGTCTGCGGATAAACCGTCGTATAATACTCGCCAAGATCCGTCATGCGGTCCTTCCACAGAACCATGCTGGCGTCGGTGTTCGCCTCAAACATCGTGATCTTCGTTCCCGCGTCAAGCGCCGGGCCAAGTGTGGACTGAATGTCCGTGCCCTGATAGGATATCTCGATCTTCACACCGGGGTTTTCCTGCATGAAGGCTTCGGCTGCGGCAGAGATGACCTGACCGTAGTTCGAGGTCTCCGTATTGGAAGACCAGAACACGATGTCTGCGTTGAGCGCATCCGACGCGGTCTCTTCCGTGTTGTCGGTTTCAGTCTGCTCTTCGGTGGGGGCAGTGTCTGCGGTTTCGCTCTGCTCGGGCGCTGCGGGCGTTTCCTCGACCTGCTTTGCACAGCCGCAGAAAATGCCAAGGCACAGAAGTGCAGCCAGCAAGAGGCAAATCCATTTTTTCATTTTTCGTCCTCCTAGTTTCATCAGTAGTTTTCGATGCAGACAGGAGCGCTGCATCGTTTCTGGCAACAGAGTATCACATATTTTGAAACGTGTCAATATCTATTTTGGTAAAATCGACGTTAAATCACATCTTATCTCCGAGTATAATAGGCTATATCCTATATATTCTCTTTTTGACATATTGACACGTTTCAACTTTTATGATATTTTATTTGCAAATAGGTGGTGATTTTATGGAATTTCATTTTCTCGGCTGCGGCTCCGCTTATAACCCGCAGCAGAAAAACACAAGTGCATATTGCATCCTTCAGAATAATCTGATAGTATTTGATTGCGGTGAAACCGTTTTTGAAACGTTATATTCAAAGCGTCTGCTGGAAGACGTGCAGTCCGTCGTCATCTTGATTACGCATTTTCATTCCGATCACATCGGAAGCCTCGGCTCCATGATCTCCTATTGCCATTGCAGGCTGAAAAAGCAGATATACCTGCTCTATCCGTCGGACAGCATCTGCTCGCTTCTGGAGCAGATGGGGCTGCCGCGAAGTTTTTACAGCTATACGCCCGTCTTCCCTGCGCTTCCATCGGTTCCTGTGCGTGCGCGGCCGATTCCCGTGCAGCACGACCCCAGCATCGCCTGCTATGGATATCTGATCGAGCAGGACAATATGCGCATCTTTTACGGCGGCGATTCCTGCCAGATCCCGGGGCCAATTCTTACGATGCTCCTCAGTGGAACACTTCATCGGGTCTATCAGGACATGACATATGAAGCGGCTGATCCGGCCCACGCACACGGCTCTCTGGAGGAACTGAGCCGGCAGGTCCCGCCCGCCGAGCGCAAAAAGGTATATGCCATGCACTTTGACCACGATTTTTCTGCACAGATTCTGGATGCAGGCTTCTCGGTCATATGCCCGGAATAGACGAAACCATCAGGAGGAAGGGTTGCATCATGTTTCAGACACATACAGAAAACAAGCCCCTGATTGCGGCGCATCGCGGAAGCTGCGGCGGTAATATCCCGCCTAATACAATGGCTGCAATGGAGGCAGCCTGCCGCTTCGGCGCGGACATTCTGGAAATGGATGTCGCGCGCAGCCGGGACGGGACATTTTTTCTCTTTCATACCGGAAACGAAGCGTTTTATCTGAATCTGGATGCCGTTTTTGAGCAGACAGACGCGGCTGCCTTGCGGGAGCTTCCGCTAAACAACGACTTCCGTAAGCCCACGCAATATCACCTTGCTCTGTTTGACGATGTTTTGGAGCAGTTCAAGGGACGCTGCATTCTGAATCTGGACCGCTGTTGGCAGTATTGGGGTGAGCTGATCCCACTGATCGACCGGCACGCCATGCGTGACCAGATCTTGCTGAAAAGTCCGTGCCGTAAGCAGTGGCTCCAGGCTTATCGCGAGCTTGCGCAGGGCTATGCATATCTCCCCATCGTGGATGATTCCTGTGAAGACTTCCTGTACGGCGATTTTCAGCGCCCGGAGTATATCGGCGCAGAGCTGGTCTTTGCAAGTGAAGATTCGGCGATCCTCCAAAACGCGATCGTCGAAAAGCTGCACCGGAGCGGAAAGCTTGCATGGGGCAATGCGATTCAATTCTCGTCCCAAAAAATTCTGAGCGCCAGACATACCGATGACGTTTCTATCACGACGTCGCCAGAGCTTGGCTGGGGATGGCTGATCGAGCACGGGTTTGACATCATCCAAACGGACTGGGTGCTTGCACTGCATACTTATTTGAAAACACGAAATTGCGCTTTACCCGCAGAGCCAGCTTGTGGTAGAATGGAGACATCAGAGTAATTGCGGCGAGGTAACGATATGGCTACACTGAAAGATATTGCAGCGCTTGCCGGTGTATCGCAGGGAACCGTCTCCAATGTTTTGAACGGGCGCGGAAATGTCAGCAGCGAGAAAATACGGCTTGTGGAAGCGGCGGCAGCCCAGCTCGGCTACGCTGTCAACGAGCGCGCAAAGCTCCTGCGCAAGGGCTCCAGCGATATTCTTGCGCTGGTGATCCCGAATATCCGTTTCAGAGAATACGATGACATCTACACAAGCTTCCGTATTGCGGCGGAAAAATCCGGCTATACGGTAAGCCTCTATCTGACCGACGACAGCCCAATCAAGGAAACACAGATCATCAGCCGCCTGCGCTCCGAAATGGCAGCGGGTGTTGCTGTGATCTCCTGTTTGGGCGCGCAGTCCGCCGCATACCATGATGCCGGATTCGCGCCGGAGCAGCTTCTTTTTCTGGAACGGCGTTCCTCCGGCGATTCCAATTATATCGGCTTTGACTACCGCAGGGCAGGCGAGGCGTTGGGGAAAAAGGCTGCCGCGCAGGGAAAGCCGATCGTGCTGCTGACCGGAAAAGCCGAAAACTCCAAAGAGCTGGACTTTCGGGCGGGCTTTTACAGCGCACTTTCTGACGTTCAGCGGGCGCACGTCCGCGAGCTTCGGACGAGTGAGCAGCAGCGAAGCCAGAAAATGCTGCGCTTTTTTGGTGAGATCACAGAGCTTCCGGCGCTGTTCGCGTCGGAGTCCTCCATCGCAGAGGCATCCGCGGAGCTTTGCAGCAGCTTCTTCCCGGAGTTGGCGCAGGCTCCGATCTATACAATGTCGCCCCTGTGTACGCTCCCGGAAAAGCGATTTATAAAATACGAGCTGAACGACCGCCTGCTGGGGCATTCCGCCGCCGGGCAGCTGATCCGGCAGCTGAAAGAGGCGCACGACCGTCCCTGCGAGCTTATCCTGCGCAGCGACGGCTTTCGGGATTGGAGCCCTGCAGTGCGTCCTGCTCCCTCCGGAGAGGCCCTGAATCTGCTGATGCTGAACGGGCCGGAGGCGCACGCAACGCAAAGCCTCGCCCGGCTATACACGCAGAACACCGGCGTGCCAATCAATATTTCAGTCTTTTCCTACGACGAGATCTACGAGATCTTGTCTACCACAGGCGGCGCGGCGTTTGACATTCTCCGCATTGACATCACGTTCCTGTCGTGGTTTGCCGAAAAGCTGCTGTGCCCGCTGCGTGAGCTGGACACGGAGATCGACGCGCTTTTGCCGCAGTTTCTCGATGGCGTTTCCCGGCGATACGCCATGATTGGAAACGAAATATACGCGCTTCCGTTCAGCCCCAGCGTCCAGCTTCTGTATTACCGCAAGGACCTGTTTGAGAGCAATGTGCTCCGGCGTGTATATCAGGAGCGTTTTCGCTGCGAACTGCTGCCGCCGGAAACGTTCGAGCAGTTTAATCACATCGCCGCCTTCTTTACAAGGCAGCTCAATCCGCAGTCACCGGTCCCTTATGGCGCAAGTCTGACGCTCGGAAGCATCGGCGTTGCAGGCTCCGAATTTATGGCGCGCTATCTGGAAAAGCACCAGAACCTATACGAAGCCGACGGGCGCGTCCGTCTGAACGATGCCGCCGGGCAGGAGGCCATGCGCCAGCTTGTCGAGCTGCGCGGCTATGCGCCGGTATCCGGAACGGACTGGTGGACAGACACGGCCCGCAGCTTTGCCTCCGGTGAGCTCGCGATGGCAATCCTGTACAGCAACTATGCCTCCGATCTTCTGAAAGGAGACACCGTCGTTTCGGACAACATCGGCTATACGTTCGTTCCGGGACACAACCCCGTTCTGGGCGGTGCATCACTCGGTATCTCGAAGTTCAGCAGCAAAAAGGATTCTGCTCTGCGTTTCCTGAAGTGGCTCTGTCAGGAACCCGTCGCCTCCGCCCTAACCTATCTGGGAAGCGCACCCGCGCAGAAGCGGACCTATGAGAACTATTCGCTTCTGGACAGTTATCCGTGGCTGTCCCTTGCAAGTGAGAGCTTTTCCTTTGCACAGGGCTACCGGCGTCCGCGCGGAGATCTGACGCCATTTGATGAGCGCACGTTTTTGAACATCATCGGCGTCGCAGTCAAAAACGCCTGCCGCGGGATACAGTCTCCCGAACAGGCGCTCGATTGGGCACAGGCAGAATACGACAGAAATTTCGGGCAACTTTGACCTACAGAAAAACAGGCGAGCGAAGCGGCAGATGTTCGCTTCGCTCGTTGCCGCAATGCGGTAAAAATACGAAAGGAAGGCAATTCATGCATCAATTTCGGATCCAGCTCGGTGAAAATCTTGGCTATTTTGACGCGCTGTTTCAATCCTTTTCCCCTGAACTCCCCTACAGCAAAAAGCGTCCGCTTCTTGTGATCTGCCCCGGAGGGGCTTATCGCTTCGTAAGCGATCGTGAGGCAGAACCGGTGGCGCTCGCGTTTTCTGCACACGGCTATCACACGATCGTCCTCCGCTATCCGGTCGCGCCGGTTCGCTATCCGGCTGCGCTGTGCGCACTTGCGAAGACAGTCGCGTGGGCGCGTGAGCACGCCGTTCAGTATGCGATCGACCCGGAAGCGGTCTCGGTGCTCGGATTTTCCGCCGGCGGTCATCTTGCGGCGTGTCTGGGCGTTTTTTGGAACGCAGCGTTTTTGCAGGAGCTGACCGGGCTTTCGCCCGAACAGATACGTCCGGACAAGCTGCTGCTTGCGTATCCGGTCATCACAGCGGGACAATATGCACATCGCGAGTCGTTTCAGAATCTGCTCGGAGCGGACGCAGACATCGCAAAGCAGGACGCGCTTTCCATTGAAAAGCTGGTCCATGAAAAAATGCCGTCCTGCTTCCTGTGGGCGACGGAAACGGATGCCACTGTTCCAGTTGAGAATACGCTGCTTCTCTCCTGTGCTCTTCGCGAGAAACATATTCCGCAGGAATTGCATATCTTCTCGACTGGAGCGCACGGTCTCAGCCTCGGGACAAGACTCACAGAGGGTGCAAACGGCCGCAGCATCTGCCCCGCCTGCGTCCCATGGCTGGAGCTGGCGTGCAGCTGGCTGGAACGAACCGGCGCGGTCGAGCAAAGGTGATTCTGCCAATCAGCGCTGCAGAGCACATTGATGGCAGCCACAACATAGTGATAACGAAAAAATCTCATCTGGCGGTGACAATCCGGATCATATGGGGAGGAGCAGAAGTGCGAATCTTCTGCGTTTCAGCATATGAGCAATGCTTAACAGATGGAGTGAGGGCTGAGATATTGAACAGAGGAAGGAACATATAAGATGAAAACAATTCTGGTTTTGGGCGGTGCAGGCTACATTGGCAGCCACACTGTGAAAGAATACCACCGCTGCATTGATTCGCGGTGTGGCGGCGGCGTTTGCCCAGCGTGGCTACAAGCTCGCCGGTTTTGACGCAAAAGTCAAGTCGACCGTGCTGCCCGGCTCGGGGCTGTCCAGCTCGGCAGCGTTTGAGGTGCTGATTGGCAGAATCCTGAACGGTCTATTCGCAAACAATGCGGTTTCCGCCATTGAAATCGCACAGATCGGGCAGTATGCAGAGAACGTGTATTTCGGCAAGCCATGCGGCTTGATGGATCAAATGGCATCCAGCGTCGGCGGCTTGGTCTTTATCGATTTTGCAATCCCGGCACAGCCGAACATCGAAAAGATCGATTATGATTTTGCGCACTGCGGCTATACGATCTGCATCATCGACTCCGGCGCGGATCACGCCGATCTGACGGCTGAATATGCAGCAATTCCGGCAGAGATGAAAAATGTTGCAGCGTACTTCGGAAAGGCTGTTCTGCGCGATGTGGACGAGCGAGATTTTTATGCAAGGCTTGCAGAAGTGCGTAAGGCGGCAGGCGACCGCGCCGTCCTTCGCGCGATGCACTTCTTCGATGAGAACCGGCGCGTACAGATGCAGGTGCGGGCGCTGAGAAATGACAATTTTGCAGCGTTCTTGAACTACGTCAATGAATCCGGCAACGCATCATGGGAGCTCTTGCAGAATATCACGCCGCTCGGCGCAACGGCCCATCAGGAGATGGCCCTCACGCTGGCGCTGTGCAGGAAGCTGCTCGGCGGTGAGGGAGCCGTCCGCGTCCACGGCGGCGGATTTGCGGGAACAGTTCTAGCGTTTGTGCCAAGTGGGAAGTTTGCGCAGTTCAGAGCAGATGTTGCATCGGTTCTAGGCGATGATTGCTGCCATGAACTCCGTATTACAGGATAAAATACGGGGATTTTGACGTAAAAATACGTCGCTGCCGATGTTTACAAAAAGGGGAAAATATGACAAACTAATGGTAACAGATGACGAAATACAAAGAAGAATATATCCACTCAGACCATTTGTTATATATTCAGCTTGGGGAGAATGTCCGGAAACTGCGAAAGCGGTGCCATCTTACACAGGACGAATTGGCAGCGTGTATTGGGATCGATTTAAATACATCAAGGAAGCGGTGAGAGCCTATCCGGAACTGTATTTTGCAAAACTCGTTATTTTGGGAGAGGGCGATAGCGAAGAAATAATCCTGCCAAAGTATTGGGAAGCTATGAATGGCAGTACAGATGTTAGCGGAATATCAATTGTTCCGCTTGGCGGTCGGCATGTCAACCATTTCTGGAGACTGCTGAATGATTTGGAAATCCCGCATATTACATTGCTCGATTTAGATCGGGAACGAGATGGCGGTGGTTGGGGACGTATCAAATATGTGCTTGAGCAGCTCATTGCGAATGGGCACGACAGAAATGTATTACTCAGCACTGCCAACGGAATCCTAACCGATTCCCAACTCGAAGGGATGTCCGACCGGGATGTATCTGATACGACAACAATGCAGACTTGGATAGCATGGCTTGAAAAATATAATGTTTTCTTTTCTGCACCACTGGATATTGATTTTATGATGCTGGAACAGATGGGGGATACATATAAGGCAACTTTGGATATGAGAGAAGGGCCTCGTATTGATATTGCCCAGAGTGGAAAGAAAGAGCGCATTACAGAAATCGAGAATGACGGTGAATCGTATCCAGAGTATGAAGATCGAATCTTGAAAGCTGTGAAAAGTACACTAAAAGAAGGTGGCAGCGATGGACATACTTACACGCCCGAACAGCAAAAGCTCATGGTATGGTACACGTATTTCTTCTTGAACAGAGGGAAACCGTCTACACATATTGCGGCGCTATCTCAATTAAGCGACGAGGAGTTAAAAGAAAATACACCGCCGGTTTTGCAACGTTTAATTGAAGCAGCTGATCACATTATAAAAGGTGATAAGAATGAGAATTGTACATCCTGACAAATGGCTGCCTTGCGACGGGATCTCGTTGGAGGAAGCAGCGGATACAGCCGTTCGCTGTAGCGACAGGCATGTACTGGTCATTGCTGGTCCGGCGCTGGAAAAACGGAATTGCTGGCGCAAAAGCAGCATTTCTGTTTCAGACGAATCAGTGTGAGGAGCCCCAAAAGATACTTGCTATTAGCTTCAAGACGGATGCTGCGCAGAATTTGAAAGAGCGCGTGGAAAAACGATGCGGAGAAGATGTAAAGGGTAGATTTATGTCGATGACATATGACGCATTCGCAAAAAGTATCCTCGACCATTTTCTGTATGCATTGCCGGATGAGCTTCGCCCAGTCTCCAATTATCTGGTGAACGATTCTGATACAATTGATGCGGCGTTTCGATCTCTTGGGTACAGAAATCCCTGCGGCTTCACACCGTCAAGGCTGAAAGCTGAATATGATGTTAGCGGCATGGGCGGCGAATGGTTCAAATGCACGGTGGACGATGTGCGTGCGGCAATCATCGCAGTCCGCAATCATACCACTAACGATGAAAACCGAACGCAGGTATTCCGTATGCGCCCGGAGCAGGAGGATGCCGTCAATCGGACAATCGCCTATTACCGCTCTGCCTATGAAGAAGGCTCTACGCGGACACCGAAATTTCTGTGGAACGCCAAGATGCGCTTCGGCAAAACCTTTGCTTCCTATGAGCTGGCAAAGAAAATGGAGTTCACCCGTGTCCTGATCCTGACCTTCAAGCCCGCCGTAAAGACTGCTTGGCGCGAGGATTTGATCAGCCATGTGGATTTTGAGGGCTGGCAGTTTATCTCCCGCGATGCAAATAATCTGCAAGACACGCTGGATTTGCAGTATCAGCGTGCGGATAAGAACAAGCCCATTGTCTGCTTCGGCTCATTTCAGGATTTTCTCGGTGTGAATAAAGCGACTGGCGGCATCAAAGCCAATAACGAGTGGGTGCATACTACCAACTGGGATTTGGTGATTTTCGATGAGTACCACTTCGGCGCATGGAAGGACAGCGCGAAAAAGCTGTTTGAGCAGGATGAGGATAGCTACGACGAGGATCTAAGCAAATATGATCGCGGCAATGCCTACGATGAAACGTGGCTGCCCATTACAACGACCTATTATCTCTATCTGTCCGGCACACCGTTCCGCGCTCTGAACTC
>ULXK01027287.1_pt1 | contig 17131 bp, 10 predicted proteins | sample 1961201 | NCBI WGS metagenome assembly ULXK01 (sample SAMEA4835836, study PRJEB28245) | human gut metagenome | biome: gut microbiome; material: fecal sample | place: Denmark | collected 2008
GTTATCTCTTTCTCAGAGCTAAAATCCCTATGACTTTTAAAAGTTGATTTATCCCTATCCAATTTTATATATTCTATTTTATGTCCAATCCTTCTAAAAATACTGTAACAAAAAAGATAGAGAAATTCACCCTACAAGTGTTTAAAGGTTATCACTTTCTAAAAGCAAAAATCCCTATGACTTTTAAAGGTTGATTTATCCCTATCTATTTTTATATATTCGGTACTTTATGTACCTTTTTTATTTGCACTTTTTAGTACAATTTGTACTTTTTAATTGAGTGTAAACGCATACATCTAACTTAAACGTAATTTGTGTTACTATATAGTCAAATTAGTTTACTTTTATTTAATGGGAATATAACCATAGTTTTTAGTGGATTGAAATAGGGTTGAGAGTTTGATAGAGTTAATATCATTAGGGGAATGGCTATGAAGATAATAGATAATGATTTGACAATTCAAGAAGTGTGTGGGCATATGGGTGGATATCATCGGTGTTCATTGGAGGATGGATATCCCTTTTTATATGTGAGTTTAAAATTTCAAGAGATCTTGGGTTGGTCAAAAGAAGAGATTGAAACTCGATTTGATAATAAATTAATGAATATGGTGCATCCAGAGGATAGAGAGATAGATTTATTCAATTCTGTTTTTCGTTTGTTAGGAAAAGATGGATATCACTATGTAAGTGAGAGTGTAGAGATAGAGGAGAATTCTATACTGCATGGACATATTTCGGATATGACAGAGTTTATTCGGGAAAAGGAACAGAATAATATTTTATCAGCACTGACTATGGATTATACTTCTTTAGTGCTTTGTGACTTGAAACAAGATACAGTGGAAGTTATTAAGCAGGATGCGAGTTGTGCTGAAATGAATTGGCATAGTTATAGTGAAAATTTAAATTATTTCTATGATAATGTACTGATGAAGGATTCTGGTCCAAATTATATGGATCTTTTATCGAATGCTTCTTTAATGCGTACATTAAAGGAACAGGGTTCTTTAGAATGGCAGTTTCAAATTGTTCCGGATGAGAATGGAGTATCGAATTTTGGGGCGAGGGCTGTTTTTCTGTATGAGGATTTGAATCATTTTAAGATTATAATGGGTTTTCGTCCGATTGATGAAATTGTAAAGAGGGAAAAAGTACTAGAACTTCAAAGAGAGATTATTGAGGGTCTAGGTAAAGAATATTTTTCCGTATTATTGTTGGAGTTGGATAGTGGTCAAATCTTTTCATATCGTGAAGTGGGTGAGAATGGTAAGCGTATTGCGGATTTTTGTCGTAAATATGAAAATCAGTGGTGCGCATTATTGCCGGCTTATGCCGATGAGATTGTGACGGATGAAAGTCGTGAAAATTTCTTAGATCAGCTTTCGTTAGATGCGTTATGTTCAAATCAAGATGATTTTTCAATGACCTATGAATTTAAAATGGGTGATAGTATTCTTTATCACGAGACACGTATTGCGTATGTTTATAAAAAGGATCGTAGTCGTGTGGCGGTGATTGGTACAAGAAACATTGATGATTTGATCAAGAAGGAACGTATGCAGGAGGCGAAATTAAAAGAGGCATATATTGTGGCGGAAGAGGCGAATAAGGCGAAAACGGATTTCTTAAACAATATGTCGCATGATATTCGTACGCCTATGAATGTGATTCTTGGCTACAATGAATTGATGAAGCAGTATTTGACGGATCCAATCCTGGTGGACTATCAAAATAAGATAGAACAGAGTGGCAAGCTATTGCTTTCAATCATTAATAATGTGCTGGATATGGCGCGTATTGAGAGTGGTAAGATGGTTGTCGAAGAAAGAGCCGAGCAAATCGGGCTTGTAGTCGAAGAAATCGAGAACGTATTCGAGTCGAGTGCACAAGAAAAGAATATCGTATTTACAACGAGTGTAGATGTGGATCATACACATGTGTTGTGGGATGGTTTTAAGATTCGTGAAATTTTAATGAATCTAGTGGGCAATGCGTTTAAGTATACGCCTGAAGGTGGTCATATTGCGATTGATGTGAAGGAACTGAATTGTACAAGATCGGGTTATGTCAGAATTCAAACGCAAGTTAAAGATACGGGTGTTGGTATGAGTGAAGACTATCTTCCAACTTTGTTTGATTCTTTTTCTAGAGAATACAATACAACGATTGGAAAAGTGTCAGGTACAGGTCTAGGTATGGCGATTGTCAAGAATCTTGTGGATATGATGGATGGAGATATTTGTGTAAAGAGTAAGCTGGGTGAAGGGACTTGTTTCACTGTTACTTTTGAGCATAGAATAGCGGATGTGAATTCTATAGAATTGAATCAAGAATTGGATGTTCTGGATGAAAAATCCATCTTAGAAAGCAAGCGTGTTTTACTTGTGGAAGATAATGATTTAAATGCCGAGATTGCGATGGCCATACTTGAACAGAGTGGTCTTGTGTTGGATCGTGTTGAGGATGGTTTAGCTTGTATAAATCGGTTGTCTGAAGTGGATGCAGATTTGTATGATTTGATTTTGATGGATATTCAAATGCCAAATATGAATGGGTATGAGGCGACAAGAAGAATTCGTCAATTTGAGAATGTAAAAAAGGCAAGTATTCCAATTTTGGCAATGACGGCCAATGCGTTTGAGGAAGATAAGAAAATGGCCATGGAAGCAGGTATGAATGGGCATATTTCTAAGCCAATTGATGTGAATGTATTGGAAAAGCAGATTGTAAACATATTCAAAAAAGTGTCTTAATTGGCACTTTTCTATAGTAGGTACAACATTTAAATATAAGAAAAAAAGTCCTGCCATAAAGCAGAACTCAAATTTTCAAGCCGAACATTTATTAGACGCTTCCGGTGAGCATACAATATTTTCAAGCCGGACATTTATTAGTTGCTTCCGGTAAGCAACGATATTTTCGATAACAGGAAATCTGTTTCTTTAATTATGATATGGTTGAAACTGAAATATGTCAATAATATACAAAACTGAATGGTTGGCAGAATTAAATTAAATTTGATGATAAGATAAGAAAATGGCAATCGATGCAGGTATGAATGGGCATATTTCTAAGCCAATTGATGTGAATGTATTGGAAAAGCAGATTGTAAACATATTCAAAAAAGTGTCTTAATTGGCACTTTTTTCTATACAAGGTATATATTTGCGGTTTATAATGTGGGTAGTTCGATGCAAAGGAGTGGTAATATATATGAGATTTTTTGATTACATTGATACTATCGAAAAGCCTACAATTGAGAATATTCGAGTTATATATAAGGCTGTAAATGAGAAGTATGATGATCTCATAGACATGGCACTGGAGCCGAATAGTAAGAATTATAAAAAGTGGGTTCAGAATATGGAGTGTTTAAAAAAGTCTGAAAACATGATGATTGATTGTATTGGCAAAAAGCAGATTACAGATACAGAGTGGTTAGAACTTATGTATAATATTTATCGTTATCAAGTTAAATATGGTGGATTAAAATACCTTACAATTGAATTATAGGGAAGAACAGGGCTCGTAATGAGTCCTGCTTTTCTTTTGTACATTTTAACAATTCTGTTGCACATTTTAATCGAGTTTATTTCGGGGGGGGGACGCATATATAACCAAAAAGTAAAAATAACTGTTAAATATAGATGTGAAGCTATATATAACTATAAATAAATATAACCGTGGTTATTTTGTCGTTTGAAAAAATGCTTTAAGGCGCGTAATATTTAAGTTGTTAAAAGTTAGGGAATCTTAAAATGTTTGATAGGTAAGGGATATTTGATGTATTTATGAATACATTATTGATAATTTGTGCAATATTTTTTTACTAAAGTAGTTTACAAGTTGACAAGGTAGACTTTTTTTTACTAACTTGAAGTAAGCGCTACCAATAAATATAGGGGTTAGATATGGAGAAGAAAGATTTAAAGCATTTGAGTCGTAGTGAGTTGGTGGATGTCATTTGCGAGATGAAAAAGGATACTACAAATTCAAATGATTTAACAATGGAAGAAATAGAATCGGAGCAGAAGCGGTTAAAGGATAGGGTTGTATATCGTAAAACTTTAAAGGGGACGATTGGTATATTGGTTGTAGTAGCTGCCATTTCTGTTTTAGTAGCTACTTTATGGATGCCCGTATTATCTATTTATGGCTATAGTATGTCTCCTACTTTAGAACAGGGTCAGTATGTCGTTTCTGTAAAGAATACAGAATTAAAGTCGGGAGATATTGTAGCTTTTTGGCAGGGAAATAAGTTGTTGGTAAAACGTGTTATTGCAGGTCCTGGTCAATGGGTAGATATTGATGTGAATGGCACTGTGAGTGTGGATGGTAAAGCATTGGATGAAAAGTATCTTAATGAAAAAGCTTTAGGAAATTGTGATATTGATTTACCACACCAGGTGTCTGAATCACATTGGTTTTTAATGGGTGATAATAGGGATACTTCTATAGATTCTAGAAGTAGAGCAATTGGAGATATTTCGAAAGAACAAATAGAGGGGCAGATTATTTTTAGAATTTGGCCTTTTGATCAAATAGGAAGTGTAAAGTAGGTGAGAGAGTATGGTTTCGGATTATATAAAAAAACTACTTAAGGATAAAGCACGGTTAAAGAAATGGAAAAGGATTACTTTAGCCCTTTCTTGCGTGGTCGTTTTTTGCGTGGTTTATGCACTCACTCTTCCGGCCATTACTTTAGAGGGTAAGACCATTTGTGGAATGGAAGAACATACTCATACTGAAGAGTGTTATCAAGATGACAAGTTAATTTGTGATAAAGAAGAACATCAACATACTGAAGATTGTTACGAAAAGGAAGAAGAAGAGCCTGTAGAAGAAGAGAATACGCAACCAGATACAACAGAATCTAGTGATGAAGTAGAAACAGTAGAGAATCAAGATGATGGAACATCTAGTAAAGAGCTAGATACTGGCAATGGAGAAGAAACAACTACAAAGACACCGTTTGTATTAAATAGTACAGACCGAATTGATTCCGTTACAGTAACTGATAATAAAAATAATCCAGGTATTTCAAATGGAACACTTACACCAGATTCGAGATATTTAAAAATTACCGTGAATTTTAAAAATATTAATGCGAGTGAGTTGAAAAATACATATGGTGGTTCTTTTAGTTATAAGCTACCTGATTTTTTTCGCATGATAGATACTACTGATAGACCAATCACAGATAGTAGCAATAATCAAATTGGAACTATCCATGTTGAAAATGGGAAAGCAATTGTCACCTACACTGATGAATTTTTTAATAGTTTAGTTGAGAATGCGACACTCGATGGAAGTTTTTTTGTGGAGGGTGAAATTAATTTAAACGAATTAAATAAAGATGATGGTACCATAAAATATACCAAGCCAGATGGAGATATCACCTTAAATTATGGACAAGATTATTTAGAAAAATTTGGCGATGTTAAAGTAGAAAAAAAGGTGTCTAAAAACAATAATAATGATTACATACAATATTCAATTACTGTAACAGCTGGTAAAGATGGAAGTAAAAATGTATATGTAGTCGATCAATTCACAAATAATGGTCAACTCGTTTCTTATATGGGTAATATTTCAAATAAGCCAACGGCACTTGAAGCGGCTTCTAATGGTCAAAACCCATATGAAGAAAGAACAACAACTGTGGCAGGAAAGGTTTATTTGACAAATCAGCCAACATCAGAGAATAAGATTCCTGCAGAAGTCGAAAATATTTCAAGTATCAAGCAGCCAGGAAGCTTAGTATGGTCAATTGATACATTAGCTCCAAATGAAAGTCGTACATTGACATATTTTGTGAAGTTAAGCGATAATCAGAGACTAAATGGTCAACCTATCACAAATAAAGCTTCGGCCTTTACAAAAAAAGGAGAGACTACTTATCCCAAGGGTCAATCTGAACCAACGTTTACTCCTAATGCAACTTATACAATGCCTAAGAGTGTAGTAGAAACTAATGGAAAGAAGTATACAAAGGATGCAGATGGAAATTATATTGTTCAATACAAATTGGAATTTAATCTAAATTCACCTAGTAATTATCCATTGAAGAATTTTGTCTTTATGGACTATTTAAACTATGGCGATATATATACAGACAACAAGATGCTTCCATATATTTCTTATGAGAAAGATTCTGTAGAATTGCATCAAATTAAAGATGGTAAGGATGAAAAGGTAGATAAATCAAAATATAAAGTTGAATGGGAAACAGATGGAAATCCAAAACGATTTAGAGTAACAGGCAGTGACTCAGAACCGCTTACGATATATCCAGGTGATCAATATTATGTAACCTATAAGTTAAAAGTAAAACCAGAAGTATATGCGGCTATGCAATCAGATCAAGTAACGATTTATAATCGTTATATAAATAATGCGGATAACGCAAAAGATGCCGATAATGATAGTATTTTAAATAAATGGTGGACTCAAGTGGATTTAAATGAATACAAATGGGTTGAAAAGAAAAAAGAAGAAAATGTAACTGACAAAGATCAAACGATTTCCATGAATAGCTCAGAAATCTATGTGAAAAAGAATGCTGGTTATGAAATAGATGCTTCTGAAAAGACATTTGATGTTCCAAAGGGAAGTTATAAGTATACAGTCAATGTGAATCAAACCATGAATCAATTTGATGTAACGAATGTCGCTTTAAAAGATGTGTTGAGTTCGGGCATTATGCATTATGTTGGATATGTGAAAATAACACCTTATAAATACAATTCGGATACAAATATGTATGTAGACGAAGAATCGAAATGGGTGAAAATTGATAATCAACAGAAATTTGAATTAAAGCTGTCTCAGATCGGATGGAGCAAAAATAAGGATGGATATCGATTTGAGTATTATGCCAAGACAGATGATTTAAGTGAAGTTGGACAAATTGCAGTCACAAATACATTCACATTGAATGGGGATGTTGTTGGAGATGACGGGACATTTACATTTAATGATGTTAGTTCTTCACAAACCATTCAAGTAGAGGGTCATTATTCTTTGAGTGTGAATAAGATTGCTTGGTATTATGAAAAACCACAAGAGAATGCTACTTCATGGAAGAATGGAAAGCTTTACTGGGTAATTCAAGTAAAAGGATCAGCGATTCGAGAAGGCACAAAGATTCAAGATGCAATTTCAAAAGATACGAATTTAATAGATTCTTACTTACATAATGATTCAATTGCAGGGATTTATCAGGGAAACCCAGATCAGGATATAAATTCCTATGCAAGTTTTAATGATTTCTTAGATGCAAATAAGGGATTAAAAAATATGTTAAGCTTATTTGATCAAGGATTTGGCAATAGTAAAAATTTTAGTGATACAGGCAATTATAGTGAATTGACTTTAACGGCAAAAGAAAAAATTCAATTAGGAACGAATAAAGATATCTATATTGTGATAAGGACAGAACCTCAAAGTCTGCCAGAAGCATATCGAGCGACATTCACTTATAAAAATCACGTTTTAATGAAAGATTCCAAGGATCAAGAATTTAAAGAATGTAATAGTGCAAGTCAATCGCTTTATGGTGGTTCCAATATCCTTAAAGAGTTAGGTCAAACATTTACGTATGATGGCAACACTGTATCTACTATTACAGTAGGTGCTGATAAGACTAATTCAGGTGAAGCAGATCCAAGTAAGATTTGTAAAGATTTATTAGCTAAAACTGAAAGTAAAGGTGCTTATATAGCATGGGCGTTTAAAGTAAATTATGCTGGTGATTTAAAAGGAGATTACCGTGTTTTAGAAGATATTCCAAATGGTATGGAACTAGCGTATATCCGAATTAAATGGCATGGAGATCATGCAGGAGCAGTTCAATCAAAAACTATTGAAGGTTTGAGTGGTGATTGGAAGCCACAGAGTAATACAACAACGAATGATAATGGAGATTCAAATCAAGAAACAATTTACTATTACAATGAAAATAAAAAACAAGCCCTAATTAATCTAGGTGAATTTGTGGCAGGAAAAGAGCGTGATACATATTCAGTGGATGTACAGGTTGTTTGTCGAGTGACAGATAAGGAAGTTCTACTTGGTGGAGAAGAAAAAGATTTCACTAATAAAGTTACACTTCTAAGTGAAGATGGTTCAACTGAAATAGATACGGCTAGTAATACGGCAACAATAAAAAATAATTGTTTAAATAAAAACCATGTGCAAGAAGGTCAAAAAATAAATTATACAATTACCGCAAATACATTAGGTCAAAACCTTCCATTGAATGATGGAGATAAGTTAACTTTAGTCGATGAATTAGGCAATAATTTAGAATTGGATGCTACAACCATAAAAGCTACTGATGAAAATGGGAATGAAGTATCAATTGAAAAACCATATAATCCTAATACTAAAGTTTTAGAAATTTCTATTCCAAATGGAAAGAAAGTGATTATTAAATATACTGTAACAGTAAAAGAAGCACCTGAAACGGAAGTCATGATATCTAATAAAGTTTATTGGAAGTCTTATGCCGATAAAGGTGGAAAGAATGATATAATCTCAAATTTTAAATATAGTTTGAATGCGGGTGGAAGTACAGGCAGTACCGCAAATCCTCAATTAACAATTAAGAAAATAGACCAAGATAATTCAAAAGTTATGAATGGTGTGAATTTTGAAGTTTATGAATGTGAATTAACTGGAAATACGATACAGCGAGTTAAACCGGAAAAGAAAACGAGCGGTGTAACAGTTGATGGAATTTACAAAGTAGCCTCTTCATACATTACAAATTACAATAAAATTTATGAAGTAAAAGAAACTAAAACACCAGAAGGATATATTGAGAATGAAAATCCTTATTACATAATTTGTGTCAAAAAATCTGGTAATGAATATTCAGAGGATGTACATAAATATATAGATTATTTTAAAAAGCAAGATAAGAATAGATACAAAATAGCATATTCATCTACGGATTTTAATCTTGTAGTCTATAACTCACAAAAGGGAATAGTTGTTAAAAAAGCATTTATAAATGATGCGGCAGGAAAATCAACTAATCCTGTAAGCGGAATATATAAATTTGGATTATATGAGAATGCACAAGGTAATGGTGATCCAATACAAACGAAAACAATTACCTATAATGCGGGTGACACACAAGAAAAATCAGTGAAGTTTATTAATCTAGATTTGAGTAAAACTTATTATGTTTTTGAAATAGGTGATGATAATAAACCGATTGTTGATACTTCAAAAGAAGTAACAATAAATAAATTGCAGTATACAGTAGATTATAAAAATGGGGAAGTTGAATCTACAAATGCTGCGACAAACGGGCAAACGGTGACTGTTACAAATAGAAGCCGTACTAAAATACTACCTTCTACTGGTAGTTATGGAATTCTGCTTTACAGAATATCAGGTGCGATGTTGGTTTTAGCAAGCTTGATAGTTCTGACAAATATAAATAAAAAGAATCATTTAAATGACAAATCAAAGAATAGGAGAAAGAAATGAAATTAATTAAAAAAATTGCTGCCATTATGTTTGCATTCATGATGGTAGTATCAATGAGTTGTAACGTAAAGGCTGATGAAGGAACGTCAACAGACACAACTGGAACCTTAACAATTAATTATGTTAAGGAAAATCAAACGTATAAACTTTATAAAATTTTAGATTTAGAGAGTTTTAGTGGACAAAATTATTCTTATAAAGTAGCTGAAGGTTGGGAAAAATTTTTCTCAACTGGAGAAGGAAAAAATTACATTAACATTAACGAAAACAATTATGCAGAATGGAATGCGACTAAAGATGATGCAACTTATCGTGTTTTCGCACAAAAAGCACTTGAATATGCTAATAATACTGAAACAATAACTCCGGTAAAGACTTATACTACTTCAACAGGTCAAACTACTATTACAGAAACAGGTTTAGCCTTAGGTTATTATTTATTAGATTCAAGTGTTGGAACTCTTTGCAGTCTTTCGTCTTCGCAACCTAATGTAACTATCGATGAAAAGAATGATGTACCATCTGTGCAGAAGTCATTTGCTGATGGTGAAACCAAAAATAATGCAAATATTGGTGATATTATTACTTTTAATACTGTTGTTAACGTAAAAAAAGGTGCACAAAGTTATGTGTTACACGATAAAATGTCAGCTGGATTAAAACTTAACAAAAAATTAAATGCTGACAATGATAAACCGGTTTTAATTACTAAAGATAATCATGAAAAGTTAATATATGGTACAGATTATACTTTCACTGAAACAACGGATGGATTTACAATAGATTTCTCTGAAGCGTTTCTAAAAAGATTTGAAGATAAAGAATATGCCTTAATTGTAATGTATTCTGCAACTCTAACAGAAGAAGCAGTTATTGGTGGAACAGGAAATACTAATGAAACATATTTAAAATATGGTGTAAGTAGCGAAAGTAATCATTCTACTACAACAACTTATACTTTTGGGATTCCAGTATTAAAATATACAGGAATAGAAAAGACACCTCTTGCAGGTGCTAAATTTAAACTGTATACAGATTCAAATTGTAATGATGAGTCCACTGCGCTTAAGTTTAGCTTGAATAATAATAATAATAAATATCGTTATGATAGTACAAATGGAAAAACTGTCTTAACATCGCTTGAAACAACAGGCCGTATCGATATTGAAGGTTTAGAAGCTGGTACATATTATCTAAAAGAAATTGAAACTCCAAAAGGATATAACTTATTAGCAAATGCCGTGGAAGTTCAAATTACTCAAGATGGCAAAGTTATGGTTAAAAAGGGTGCAAATCTTGAGGAAGTAACTGAAGTCGAAGTAGAGAACAAAACAGGAACAGTACTACCAAGTACTGGTGGTGTTGGTACTACAATGATCTATCTAGTAGGTGCTGTACTTGTATTAGGTTCTGGTGTTGTATTGGTTACTAAAAGAAGAGTGAAAAATAAATAATTCATTTGTTTTAATTAAAATAGGGAGAGGGTTGTAAAATGAAGAAACATGTTTCAACTATAATTGCGTTACTTGTTTTTATTACGGGTCTTTCCTTATTGTTGTATCCAACGGTGAGTAATTATTGGAATTCTAAACATCAAACTGCTGTTGTTGCTAATTATTCTAAAAAGATAGAGAAGATGGATGACAAGGATAAGCAGGATGCGATAGATTCGGCTATTTCCTATAATTCAGGGTTGGTTTCTAACAGTGGTCGTTTTACTCCGAGTGATTCAGATCTTAGCTTATATAAAAGTCTATTAAATGCGGATGGTACGGGTATGATGGGATATATCACGATACCGGAGATTCGTTGTAAGCTAGCTATTTATCATAGTGTGGATGATTCAGTATTGCAGGTGGGTGTTGGTCATTTAGAGGGTTCTTCACTTCCTGTTGGTGGTAGTAGCACGCATTGTGTTATTTCTGGTCATAGAGGGCTTCCGAGTGCTCGTTTGTTTACGGATATTGATCGTCTTGAAAAGGGGGATTTATTTTATCTGCATGTGTATGGCAAGGTTTTGGCGTATGAGGTGGATAAGATTTCGGTTGTAGAGCCTGAGGATTATGGTCCTTTAGAGATTGAAGAAGGTAAGGATCTTTGTACGTTACTTACGTGTACGCCGTATGGTATTAATACGCAGCGTTTGATGGTTCGTGGTCATCGTGTGGTGGATAGTTTGTATAATGAATCGAATATTACTTCAGATGCAGCTCGAGTGGATACTTTAGTGGTGGCTTCTTGTGTGGGTGTTGTATTAATGTTGGTTGGTATTATTGTTTCGAAGATATGGAGGTTAAAAGGACGTGAAAAAAATAATTCGTAGTGTATTGTGTATATTTCTTTTTGTTCTTGTATGTACTCCTGTTTTCGCAAGTGATTATTCGAGTTTAACAGTGACTTGTCCTGCTTCAGATATCGATGTTCGTTTATATCGTGTGGCGGATGCGGATTATAATTTGGTGGGTGCTTTTAAATCCTATTCGGTTTCAAAGGATTGGAATATTCTTGGCGATTATATTGATCGTGACAATATTGAATGTGATGATGAAGTTAAGTCAGATTCAGATGGTAAGGCTTTATTTTCTCATTTAACTAAAGGTGTTTATTTAGTGAAGGCTTTAGATAATGCGGATTATACAATGTCGGTTTCTGTTGTTTATGTGGATAAAGATTGTGATGTTGAATTAAAGTATGAGCCTAGAGTTGAAACGACTTCTTTGTGTGTTCAAAAAGTATGGAAGGATGATGACAAGAAGAATCGTCCAAGTTTTATTGGTGTAGATTTACTTGGGGATGGTAAGGTCGTAGATCATCAGGTATTAAGTGAAGAAAATCATTGGACATATGCTTGGAATGATTTGTCGGGTGATATGAGGTGGAGTTGTGTTGAGACAAGTGTTCCTTCTGGATATAGTGTAAGTTCTTATCGAGAAGGGGATCATATTGTGTTAAAGAATAGTTTGAATAAGGTTGTGGATTCTAAGAAATCGGAATCAAATCTGCCTTTGACAGGTCAATTGTGGTGGCCTGTCCCTGTATTATTGTTTGTGGGACTAGGATGTATATGCATAAGCAAGTTCTAAAATATATTGGCTGTATCAGTGTTGTACTAAGCTTGGGACTCGCCTTGTTTAATGTGTATGATACATTTCGGGCTAAAAAAAGTGAAGAAGAAATATTGGCTGCCTATAATTTAAAGAATGATTTGGATTCAGATATATTAATAGATCCAGATATGGATATGCCGGAAGTAGAACTGGATGGTTTATCTTGTATTGGAACGATTGAGATTCCTTCTTTGGATATTAAGCTTCCGGTTACGAGTGAGTTTACGTATGATTTGATGAAACTTGCGCCTTGTCGATATTCGGGTAGTGTATATAAGGGGAATATGGTGATTGCGGCACATAATTCTTGGTTTCATTTTGGAAGGATTCACAGTTTAGATCCGGGTAGTAAGGTCGTATTTACGGATGCACTTGGAAATCAGTTTGTGTATCATGTTGCAGTGGTTGAGTCTTTAACGCCAGATAGTGTTAAGGATATGACTTCTTCGGATTATCCTTTGACTTTATTTACATGTACTTTGGATGCGAAAAATAGAGTGACAGTTCGATGTAAATAAAAAGAGAAATCGATTTTGATTTCTCTTTTAATTTAATTTAATTTATCTTGTACGATTTTCTTTACCAATGGATATGCGATTAATGCGATCACAATACCTGCAGCTCCTTGGACTACGTTGGCTGGAATTTCACTTGCGGCTACAATCCAGCTTCCTTTTAATATGTATTTGGCAATGAAGTATCCAAATACCATAATGACAGATCCTAATACGTAGCTTGAGATTTGTTTCGGTTTAGAGTAGTTTTTCATAAGTAGGGATACTACGATTCCTTCTAGTCCTTTGATGATTAGAGTAAAGAAGAAGTAGTGGCCGTATCCTCCGGCTACATCGGCTAGTGCGCTTCCTAAGCCTCCAATCAAGAAGCTTTCAAATGGATTTAAAAAGCTAGCGAATAATAGGATGAATCCGTCTCCTAGATTGAAGTATCCGTCTAATGCGTTTGGTACTTTGATGAACATGGTTGCGACAAATACAAGTGCCATACCTAGTCCTGTTAGTACGATTTCGTATGTTTGTTTGTTTTTCATAATCTTTCCTTCTTTCTGTAACTTAGTGACTATTATACTTGTTTCTGTATATAAAAAAATATACAATTATAAAAAATAAATAGGGGACAGTTGCATGAAGAAATATCAGGTAATATATGACATGTATAGGGAGTCGATTCTTTCTGGAATCTTAAAGTATGGGGATCGTGTGGATTCGATTCGTGAATGTGTAAAGAAGATGAATGTGTCTAAGACTACGGTGGAAAATGCATATAATAAGTTGGTGTTGGATGGGTTTATTTCAAGCCAAGAAAAAGTGGGGTATGTGGTGAGTATGAATCCGGAGCGTATCTTACTGCATCAGGAAATTCTGGATTATAGTTCGAGTCATAAAGAAAAATCGTATGATTATGACTTTCGGATTCAGTCGGTTTCTTTTGATTCGTTTGAAACAACGATTTGGAAACGATATATGAAGGGTGTTTTGAATGATAAGCGTTTGATGTCAAGTTATGGTTTAGCACAGGGTGAGTATGGATTAAGACAGGCTCTATGTAAGTATGTGTATCAGAATCGGAATATTTTGTGTTTTCCTGAGCAGATGGTGATTGGTTCAAACTATCAGTCTTTGTTGTATATATTTTGTGGGATGTTGGATAAGTCAAAGGTGATTGGTTTAAGTACTTTAGTGGATGATCAGGCTAAGCAGGTGTTTTTGTCGTATGGTTTTCATGTTGAATATTTAAATCCAGATTCTTTTGTGAAGAATATAAAAAGGTTGAATGTGGATGTCGTCTATGTGAATACGACTTGTTTTACGTCGGATAGACAGTCTATGAGTGAAAGGGTTCGTGAGGAATTAGTTTCTTTAGAGAATGTTTTGATTCTTGAGGATGATTATAATGGAGAGCTTGTGTATGCTTCTAAAATCAAGACTTCGTTGTGTCCGAAAAGTAAGAATGTGATTTATTTTTCTTCGTTTTCAAGACTGTTATTACCGAGTCTTCGTATTGGGTATATGATTTTAAATGAGGAGTATATGCGTAAGTATAGTGCTTCTTATTTTGGCCCAACGACGAGTAAAATTGAGCAGGTGGCTTTTACGCAGTATATTGTGGATGGGTATTTGCAGAAGCATTTAAGAAAGCTTGTTCGTGAGTATAAGGAGAAGCATTTGTATTTAAAGAAATTGATTGATACGCATATTGGTTGTTCGTATATTTTGGATGAGACGTATATGGCGTATTGGTTAAATTTAGATGTGGATGTCTCTCATTTTAAAGATTTGTGTGAATCGAATGGTGTTGCCATTAGTATTTCAAATGGGCGTATTGGATTGTCTTTTGCGAGTATGAGTAAAGAATTGATGTTAGATGGTGTGATTCGTCTTGCAGAAATATGGAAAGAGTGTTAAAATTTTATCGATTCGACAGTGAAGAAGATAAGTAGGATTAAAAAGGCTTGTGTATAGAGAGAGGGCGTTTGGTGAAAGCTCTTCGGGTATTTTAATTTGAAGCTACTTTGGAGTTGAAACGTAGTCGGCGTTAACGAGTGAATTGAGGGCATTTTTCGATTTTGAAAAATGAACTAGGATGGTACCGCGTAATTATACGTTCCTAGAAATAGGAGCGTTTTTTTATTGGAGGAAAAAAAGATGAAACAATTAACTGGTAATCAGATTCGTCAGATGTTCTTGGATTATTTTAAATCTAAAGGGCATATGATTGAGCCGGGCGCAAGTTTGATTCCGCACAATGACCCAACATTATTATGGATCAATGCGGGTGTTGCGGCTTTGAAGAAATATTTTGATGGTAGTGAAAAACCGGCTTCAAATCGTATTGCGAATGCGCAGAAGTCAATTCGTACAAATGATATTGAAAATGTAGGTCGTACGGCTCGTCACCACACTTTCTTTGAAATGTTAGGAAACTTCTCAATTGGAGATTATTTCAAGGATGAAGCGATTCAGTTTGCGTGGGAATTTTTAACAAGCGAAGAATGGATGGGTATTGATAAGGACAGATTGTATGTGTCTGTATATACAGATGATGCGCGTGCTTATGAAGTATGGACTACAATTTGTGGTGTAGATCCTAGTCATATTTTAAAGACAGATGATAACTTCTGGGAAATTGGTAAGGGACCTGGTGGACCTGACAGTGAAATTTTCTTTGATCGTGGAGAAAAATATGATCCTGAGGGATTGGGAGAAAAATTATTCTTTGATGAAATGGAAAATGATCGTTATGTAGAAGTATGGAATGTCGTGTTCTCTCAATATGATTGTGATCCAAGTATTGATCGTAAAGATTATAAGGAACTTCCTCAGAAGAACATTGATACAGGTATGGGTCTTGAGCGTTTGGTTGCCTTAGTTCAGGATGGAGAAACAAACTTCGATACAGATTTGTTCTTGCCTATTATTCGTGCAACAGAAGCTATGGCGAAACATCCTTATGAAGGTGAATATAAGATGGCTTACCGTGTTATTGCGGACCACGTTCGTACCGTGACTTTTGCGTTGAGCGATGGTGCTAACTTCTCAAATAGTGGTCGTGGATATGTACTTCGTCGTGTACTTCGTCGTGCTGTTCGTTATGGTTTAAAATTAGGTTTGGATGAACCATTCTTATATAAACTAGTTCCTGTTGTTGCGGATTTAATGCAGGATTTCTATCCATACTTGCAGGAGCATGTTGCGTTCAACCAGAAATTGATTAAGGTTGAAGAAGAAACTTTCAAGAAGACTTTAAAGGTTGGTCAGGCATTATTAGATGAAGAGATCAGCAAGGCTAAGGATGGTAAGCTTAGTGGTGAAGTTGTCTTTAAATTGTATGATACGTATGGATTCCCATTTGAATTGACACAAGAAATTGCCGAGGAAAGTGGTATTACAGTAAGTCATGATGAGTTTGATGCAGAAATGAACAAACAAAAAGAGCGTGCTCGTAATGCGCGTAATGTAAAGGATTCTTTTGCGTCTCAAAATGAAGAATTGATGAACTTCAATGAGCCTAGTGAATTTATTGGTTATGATCACTTATCTTGTGATGGTAAAATCATTGCGTTATTTAATGCTGAGGGTAAGATGGTTGATTCTTTAGAAGATGAAGGTATGATCATTTTAGATGAAACTTGTTTCTATGCCGAAAGTGGTGGACAGGTTGCTGATAAAGGAATGTTTACGGCTGATGGTGTAGAAGTAGAAGTATTAGATGTTCAAAAGACTCGTAATAAACAGCATATTCACACAGTTAAAATCAATAGTGGTGTATTAGAAAAGGGTATGTCTTTACATGGTGAAGTCAATGTCAAAGATCGTTTGGCTACTACAGCGAACCACTCTTGTACACACTTGTTGCAGTCGGCTTTAGTTAAGGTATTGGGTGATCATATTCACCAGGCTGGTTCTTATAATTGTCCTGAATATTTGCGTTTTGACTTTAATCATTATGAAAAGGTTACGGCTGAACAATTGGCTGAAGTAGAACGTATTGTGAATGAATAT
>ULXK01016441.1_pt1 | contig 16915 bp, 9 predicted proteins | sample 1961201 | NCBI WGS metagenome assembly ULXK01 (sample SAMEA4835836, study PRJEB28245) | human gut metagenome | biome: gut microbiome; material: fecal sample | place: Denmark | collected 2008
AGAACAACTGCATCGAAAAGCGCCCTGCGCCGGCGGATGAGTTTGCCGGGGCAGGGCGCGTTTTTATGCGGTTTTGTGGAGGAAAGCATACAACCCGTTCGCGCCTGTCTGGTGCAATTGATACTATTTCCAAATTCACCTGCGCCATCTGCTCGCGCCTTTTCCGCGCTTGCGTCCGCTCATTCCACTTAGCGTAGCGCTGCTACGCTGCGTTTCATTCGCGTTAGCCAGCGCGAAAAATTCGCTTCGCATCTTGGCGCATTCTCATTTGGAAATAGTATGAGTTGGTCGCGTTATCTTGCTTTGCCTGCCTGTTTATCCTCGTGTTTGGAGCTCCTCTTTACTTTGACCCATATGTCCCATTTGTATCACTGAAAACGCTTTCCCCCGTCTTTACCCGCGACGTTGCCCGACGTTCATTGAGCTTCTCCAAAAACAGCGCCTCGTCAATCGGCAAAGTCACCGGATGCCCCAGCCACGAGGACAGATGAATCGCATTGGACAGCATCAGTCCGTTGATGCCCTCACGTCCGTCTGCGACCAGCGGTTCGCCGCGCAGGATATGCGCCGCAAACGCGTTCAGCACCGCCGGATGCTGCCCGTTCTGCCCGTCCGTCTCGACCTCGATTGTTTCGTAGGACGGCGCACGGAAGCCTTCCTGACACGTCGCGCACCATTCACGCTCGTCCATTTCCAGCTTCTTCATGATGAGCTTGCCGTCCTGACAGATGAGCGTCGCCTTCGTGCATGTAATCTCCAAGCGGTTCGTGCCGGGGGCGTCGGCGGTCGTGGTGATGAAAACGCCCGTGGCGCCGTTCGGGTACTCGAAATAGGCGGTCACGTCGTCCTCTACCTCGATGTTGTGCCACTTGCCTTCGTGGCAGAAACCCCGCACCTTGCACGGCAGTCCCACCAGCCACTGCACCAAATCCAGCTGATGCGGGCACTGGTTCAGCAGCACACCGCCGCCTTCGCCCGCCCACGTTGCGCGCCATGCGCCGGAATCGTAATAGAACTGCGTGCGGTACCAGTCGGTGATAATCCAATTGACACGCTTTAAGTCACCGATTGCGCCGCTGTGAATCAGCTCGTGCATCTTGCGGTAGGTGCAATTCGTGCGCTGGTTGAACATCATGCCGAAAGTCAGCTCCGGGTGACGGTCCGCCTCGGCGTTCATTTCGCGCACTTGCAGGGTGTAAACGCCGGCGGGCTTCTCCACCATGACGTGCAGCCCGTTTTTGAATGCTTCAATCGCCAGCGGCGGATGCTGATAGTGCGGCGTGGCAATCAGCACGGCTTCGCACGCTCCGCTATGGATGAGATCTACGCCCTCCTCAAAAACCTTTACGCCGGGGAGGTTTTCCTTCGCCCACTCGCGGCGCGCCGGGTTGCGGTCAGCCACCGCCGTGATTTCGATTTCCGGCATCAAGCCGTCCAGATAGTTCTTGCTGTGACCCGTGCCCATATTGCCGACGCCGATAATACCCAATTTCACCTTTGCCATCGCTCAATACCCCATCTTTCTCACATTGTCATAGCTGCGCTTCAAGCAGTCAAACGCGCTTTCGCCGTAGCAGTCGTCCTGCTCGACGAGCATATACTTCGTCTTGCCCAGCGTTTGCAGTTTTTCCAGAATCTTCGGGAAGTTCAGATTGCCCTCGCCGACGACCGCCTTGCGCTGGTCGAAGCCATTCACGGACATGTCTTTCAGGTGGACGCAGGGGATGCGGTCTTGCAGGATGTCAATCCATTCCAGCACATCCGCGCCCGCCGCCTGCACCCAGTAGGTATCCAGCGTCACGCCCATCAAGTCTGCCGGCATCTGTTCCAGCAGCACGTCCATAATCCGGCGGCCGTCGCGCAGGCGCGTCCATTCCAGATTGTGATTGTGGTACATCAGCAGTTTGCCCGCGTCGCGCATCTTCTTCGCGGGCGTCGTGAAGTCTTTCGCGAACTGGTCAATCCACTCCGCGCGCTGGTACTTCGGGTTCATCATGCCGATGCCGATGTAGTCGCAGCCAAGGATGTCATGGTCGCGGATGACGCCCTCCGGGTCGGCAATCATGCGATCCGGGTTCGTATGCGTCAGAACGATTTTCAGCCCGAATTCATCGCAGATGTCCCGTTGCGCCTGAACCGGCACATTGCCCACCGCCGACAGCTGCACGCAGGTATAGCCGATTTCCGCAATGCGCTTCATCGCCTCCCGGAAGTCCCACGTCGTCTGCATATAGTCCCGCACGGTAAATGTCTGCGCACCCAGTTCCATTTTCATCTGAAATTCTCCTTTCTATCTCGTCAATGTTATTTCAGAAGCACCAATGCTTCATAAGGCTGCAAGGTGATGGTCTGCTCCGTCTGCTGTGTCCGCCCGGTGTTGGAAATCAGCACCTGCGCGCCCGCGAAGCCCGCCGGCATTGCCCATTCTCGCGTCTGCTCCTTGAAGTTGCACATCACGAGCAGTTGCGCATCATCCAGCGTGCGCGTATAAATGAACAGTGCCGGGTCGTCCTTTTCCAGCAGCGCATAGCGCCCATGCACAATCACGGGGTGTGTCTTGCGCAGGCGGATGAGCTTCTGGAAGTAGTAGAACGTTGAATCCGGGTCAGCCATCGCCGCCGCCGCGTTGACCTCCGTGTAGTTCGGATTGACGCGAATCCACGGCGTGCCGCAGGTGAATCCGGCATTCGGGCTGTCATCCCACTGCATGGGCGTGCGGGCATTGTCGCGGCTCTTGAACAGCAGGTAGGGGAAGAACTCGTCGTGCGTGAGCGGCCCGTCCGTTACCCAGCGGCGATACCCGTTCAGGCTGTCAATATCCCGGAACTCGTCCAGCGACTGGAACGGGCAGTTCGTCATGCCCAGCTCTTCGCCCTGATAAATGTAGGGTGTGCCCTCCATCATGTGCAGGCAGGTTGCCAGCATTTTCGCGCTGCGGACGCGCCACTGCGGGCGGTCATCGCCGAACGCGGACACGGTGCGCGGCTGGTCGTGGTTGCCGAGGAAGAGGCTGTTCCACGCCTTGCCGTGCAGCTCCGTCTGCCATTTGCTCAGTACCTTTTTTAGGAACAGCATCGGAATCTGTTCCGTGCGCCACGCCCCGTATTTTCCGGCGACGTCCACATGCTCGAACTGGAAGACCATGCTCAGCTCATGCGAATCCTCTCCGGCGTACTTCTGTGCCTCCTCGATGGTCACGCCCGCCGTTTCGCCCACGGTCATCAGGTCATAGCGGGACAGCACCCGCGCGTTCATTTCCTTCAAATACTCATGCACATGCGGGCCGTTGATGCAGTACGGGCCGTAATTGCCGTACTGCTGACCGGGGGCTACTTCGCCGTCCGGCATGTCGTCCATCTTGGAAATCGCGCTGATTTGATCCATGCGGAAGCCGTCCACGCCCTTGTCGCACCACCATGTCATCATGCGGTACACGTTGTCGCGCAGTTTCGGATTCTTCCAGTTCAAATCGGGCTGCTGCGGCGCGAACAGGTGCAGATAGTACATGTTTGTTTCCGGGTCAAGCTGCCACGCCGATCCGCCGAAGCACGAACCCCAGTTGTTCGGCGCGCTTCCGTCCGCTTTCGGCTCGCGCCAGATGTAGTAGTCGCGATAAGGGCTATCCTTGCTCTTCCGACTCTCCACGAACCACGGATGCTGGTCGGACGAGTGGTTGACAACCAAGTCCATCACGATGCGAATGCCACGCCGATGCGCCTGTTTAAGCAGCTCATCGAAGTCCGCCATCGTGCCGAATTCCGGCTGAATCGCCTGATAATCGCTGATGTCATAGCCGTTATCGACGTTCGGGGACTGGTACACAGGCGACAGCCAAATCACATCGATGCCCAGCTCCTGCAAGTAGTCCAGCCGCGAGGTCACGCCCTGCAAATCGCCGATGCCGTCGCCGTTTGCATCCATGAAGCTGCGCGGATAGACTTGATAGACGACGGCTTCCTTCCACCATGCGTCCTTCATGACTGATTCTCCTTTTTCATTGCTGATAGACCCGCCGGGATAGTGACCGAAGCCGTTCGCCGCGCTGCTGGTCGGTATAATACTATTTCCGAATTCACCTGCACCATCTGCTCGCGCCTTTTCCATTCTGGCGTCCGGTCGTTCCACTTAGCGTAGCGCTGCTACGCTGCGTTTCACTCCCGTTAGCCAGAATGAAAAATTCGCTTCGCATTTTGGCGCATTCTCATTTGGAAATAGTATAAATCAGCAGCACGTTGGGGCGGCGAAAGGGATTCATAGGTTCTTCCTCCGCAGTATCAGAATTTCTCAAATGCCACGCCGTCGTCGGGATTCAGGACGCTGTTGTCCTTGATGTACCGCACAATCTCGTCCACATACCCGAACGCCAGCCCGACGCAGGTGTCCGCCGAGCCGTAGTAGATGGCAATACGTCCGGTGTCCGCATCCTGAACTGTCGCGCAGGGGAAGACGACATTCGGCACGAAGCCGCTGACTTCATAGGGCATTTCCGGCGTCAGCAGATAATTCTCGCACCGATACAGCACCTTTGACGGCTCGTCCCGGTCAAGAATCGCGCCGCCCATGGAGTACACAAAACCGTTGCAGGTGCTGGCGACGCCGTGGAAGAACATCAGCCAGCCCTCGGTCGTCTCAATCGGACACGCGCCCGCGCCGATTTTCACCGCTTCCCACCACATCGGGCCGCGGCTCATCACATGCCGGTGGCGTCCCCAGTAAATCAGGTCGGGGCTTTCGGAGAGGAAAATGTCCCCGAACGGCGTATGCGCGGAGTCCGACGGGCGCGACAGCATCTTGTACATGCCGCCGATTTTCCGCGGGAACAGCACGGCATTGCGGTTATAGGGGATAAACGGGTTCTCCATGCGCGTGAAGTGCTTAAAGTCCTTCGTCTTCGCCATGCCGATAGCCGCGCCGTGGAAGTCCGTACACCAGATGATATAGTAAGTATCCTCCACCTTCACCAGACGCGGGTCATAGGCGTAGTTAGGCATCCACGGCTCGCCGTTTTCGTCCACGAACTGCACGCGCTCGCGGTCTACATTCCAGTGAATGCCGTCCTTGGAGCGTCCCAGATACACATGCGGCACGCCATTGACCTGCTCGCCGCGCAGCACGGCGATATACCCATCCTGCCACGGCACGACCGCGCTGTTGAAAATGCGCCCGATTTTCGGCGTGGGATTGCGCCCCATGACGGGGTTTTCGGTGTAGCGCCACAGCACTGCACCTTCTTCAAGGTCGGCCGGGCGCTCCTGCCACGGGATATTCGGCAGGGATTGTCCATTAATTATCTTAATTTCGCTCATAAGGATCGTCCTTCCTGCTTAATTTCGCGTTTTTTACAAATTTTCTCCGTTCATTGCCATAACCTGCTGATACCAGTATGCGATGTCCTTCAAAATGCGCTCCTGCGTCTGATAATTCACATAAACCAGCCCGAAGCGCTCCTGATACCCATGCGCCCACTCGAAATTATCGAAGAAGCTCCAATAGAAGTAGCCCAGCACCGGCACACCGTCTGCTACCGCCTGACCCAGCGCGCGCAGATAGCGGTGCATGTAGTCCTGCCGATTCGGGTCATGCACTTTGCCGTCCAGACTGACCGCATCGTGGGCATCCATGCCGTTTTCGGTAATCAGAATCGGCGTATGATAGCGCTCATAGAGGAAGCGCGGCCCCCAGTACAGCCCGTCTTCATTGATGGGCCATTCCAAGGCGTTATGCGGATGACCCGCCGGGTAGCGCACATGCTCCGGCTTGCCGTCCGCTCCCCTGCGCCACCATTGCCCCTGATAGATGTTCTGCCCGTAGAAGTCCAGCGGCTGATGGATGGTCTTCAAGTCCTCCTGCCAGCCGTCAGGAAGGTACTGCTCGTAGCCGACCAGCCCATCCGCCGGGTACTGCCCCAGCATCACCGGGTCAGAGAACCACGCAATATTCCACGCAGGCCCGACTTTCTCGTCAATATGGACGGTGAAATACTCCTTGCGGGCGGCAGCGATGTCCTCCGGCGAATTCGTATACGGCACGCACGGGTCGCCGCATGGGGCATAGCCGACGCGAACGCCGGGAACGTGCGCCCGAAGCACCTGAACCGCGCGCCCGTGCGCCAGCATCAGGTGATGCGCCGCGCGAACGATGTCTGCCGCGCAGCATTTCAGCCCCGGCGCGTGAACGCCCAGCGCATACCCTGAACCAATGATGCACTGCGGCTCATTGATGGTGATGAAATCCTTCACGCGGTCGCCCAGCGCATCCGCGACGATGGTCGTATAGTTTGCGAACCATTCCGGCATATCAGGACTCAGCCATCCGCCGCGCAGGTGCAGCGCATAGGGTAAATCCCAGTGATAGAGCGTGCAGAAGGGGCGGATGCCGTTTTCCAGCAGGCAGTCCACCAGCTCGGAATAGAACGCAAGTCCCTTTTCGTTGACCGCGCCCGTGCCGTCAGGGAGGATTCTTCCCCACGAAATGGAGAAGCGGTAGTTGCGAATTCCCATCTTTGCCATCAGGCGGATGTCCTCGCGGAAGCGATGGTAGTGGTCAATCGCCACATCGCCGTTCGAGCGGTCTTTCACCGTGCCTGGTACGTGCGTGAATACGTCCCAGATGGATTTGCCCTTGCCGTCTTCATTCGCTGCTCCCTCAATCTGATAGGAGGACGTTGCTGTTCCCCACAGGAAGTCTTTCGGAAACTGCATACTTTTGCCCTTTCTCCCTTACGGGATGTAATTCTTCCAGATATTCGCCGCGCGCGCCGGGTCGGACACAAACAGGAACCGATCCGGGTTTTCCTCGAACTGGCGGTAAATCGACTTGCCCTTTTCCAGCCCCAAATCGCTGTAATCGCGCGGGGGCTTGATGGTCAACTGACTGGTATGATAAGCGGGATTGGGTGTCCAGCGAAGTTTGCCCTCCGCCGTCAGCAGCGGAAACCACGCAATGCCCCCATGACGGCGGACGTCGGCGTACTCAAAGCCATAATCGCGGTCGCACCATGCGCCGAAAGTCAGCGGCTGCTTGGGGTCAGCGCTGATGGTGGCATGAACCCACCCCGGCGGCACAATCACCACATTGCCCGCGCCTGCCTCAACCGCGAAGCACCGTCCGGGGTCATCCTGCCCCGATTCCTGCATATAAATCACAGCTTTGCCCGTCCAAATCTCATAGACCTCAGGCGTAGACCACCCGCAATGTGCGGAAACCTTATGGATATGCCCCTGACTGCGGATGGGTTCATCGCCCAACTGCCCGGCGGCATACGTCACGACGCCATAGAGGAGCATCCGCTGCTGCATGGCGGGCAAGTCCGTCTTGCGCCCGACGTCCATCATGATGGCATAGACGTTTTCCGGCCCATCGCAATTCGGGTCGCGAAGGCTCTTGCGGACGCTGTCGAGCTTGCGGAACTCCGTGCCTTTATCAAAGCAGTCCGCCCCCAGCCGGAAGCCCTCATCCACCGACAGCGGCGTAATATCGAATCCGGGGTCAAAATCAAGTTTCATGGTGTTTTTCCTCTTCTGATGATGAGTGTGTGTGTCATATTGGACACAGAATCCTTACTCGCAGCGAAAACCAAGCAGCATGGCAGTGTCCGCTGCGAGGGGGGCAAGGGGGCAAGGGGCAAACTTCGTTTGTTTTCATTGCCCCCTTGTCGCCTCCGCAGGCGCGAAATCCCCTGCCTGATAGTAGTTGTTTTTTCTTTTTTCAAAGTGGTCTTTGGCATAGTTCCAGAGGGCTTCCCGATCGCTACACCCTCACAAATGCTTTCACCGTCGCCAGGTTCTTTCCGATACTCTTCCCATACGGTGCAACCGTATACCTTCCCACCGCCGCCGGAACAATAAACGTCTCCGCATAGTGCACCACAAACGGCGCAAATTTCCCCTCCGGACTCTCTACCACCGCTTCTTCACCTTCCACCAGATTCAGCACATTCACGCTTCCGCCCGTCTCATGCTCCACCTTCCGGTCAAACCAGTGCCGCCGCGTCTCAATGAACTCCCGCTCGTGCAGCCCGGTGCGTTCCTCGCGGATGCCGTCTTCCTCGTGAATCACCTCCACGCGGTTGACAAGATTCTTCTGCACCCATTCCGTATCGCGGTCGAACTGAATGTTCTTCATGCCGTGCGCAAGGTGAATCGGGCGCGGGCGTCCGTCCAGCCCAAGGCGCCCCCAATCCCAGAGCTTGAAGGTGAAGATATAGGGCGTCGCGCTGATTTCCAGCACCATGCAGTCCTTGCCGGAGCAGTGTATTGTTCCGGCGGGAATCAGGAAGTGGTCGTGCTTTTTCGCCGAGATAACGTTGACGAAGCGTTCCGCGTCGAACTGCCCGGTCTGCTGACTGTCTTCCAGCGCTTTCTGGAATTCTTCCGGCTGAATGCCCGTCTTGCAGCCCAGATAGACATGCGTATCGGCGTTTTCCGCCGCGTCGAGGATGTAGTAGCTTTCGTCCTGCGTGTAGTGCATCCCGAACGTGTCCTGAATGTACTCGGTCAGCGGATGCACCTGCAAGCTCAGGTTTCCGCCGCCGATGGTGTCCAGAAAGTCAAAGCGAATCGGGAATTCCGTGCCGAAGCGCGCGTGAACCTTGTCACCCAAGAGCGCTTTCGCTTCCTCATGCACCAGATTGATGGCGGGTGTCTCCACAACGATGCCGTCTACATCCAGCAGGAGGCTGTTTTCCTCCGGCACGCCATCGAAGCTCCATGCGTAATTGGGCTTTTCCGGGTCAAGCCCGCAGACGGACTTCATCCACTGCCCGCCCCAAACGCCGGGGTCGAAATACGGCGCAACGCGGAAGGGCTGCGTGACCGCCTGTTTGAGCGCATCGCGGTAGCAGTCGCCGGTCATCATGCGGGGCGTCTCGGCGTCGTTGGTGTCCAGCAGGTAGTCAATATGCGAATGCAGCGTCCGCTTATGGCGGTCGAGGACGCGCCATTCGATGAAGTAGCCGCGCTTATATTTGCGCAGCGGGTCTTCGCCGTAGTTGCCATTGAGCCAGTTTGCCAGTTTGCCGGAGCGGAAGCGCAGCTGGATTTCCCAGCGCGCCATGTCCGCATACACCAGCACATCGGGATGCTCGCACAGCAGCGCCGCGCCGACGCCGAACACCAGCCGGACACCATGCGCCAATGCGATTTCCTGCCGAAGCGCCGCCACCCGTTCCATGTCGAAGAACTGCTCGATGCGGTAGTGCGCCATGATGCCGAACACACGGTCATCGGTCAGGTGGTCTTTCAGCATGGCATTGACCTGCTCTTTGGGGAGCGTCGCCTGTGCCGTGCAGAAGACGTGCGACGGGTTCAGCTGCTCTGTCAGCGCGCTCAGCACATCCGATTCCCACACGCCGTGATAGCAGTCCACGCAAACGACGGCGTCAGGCTTGCCCACAATGGCTTTGCGCAGCTGTGCACCGATAGCTTCCCAGCCCTGCCATGCGCTGACGCCCTTTGTCCGCACATGGAGGACAGGACGCTTATCGTAATTGCTTTTTCTCATGCCTGCCCCTCCTGAACCAGCGTCGGGACGCCGCCGACGTTCATCAGCCGCGCGGTGAAGCCATGTTCGGCGATGGACGCATAGTCATGTCCCGCGTCGGACGGCCAGCACGCGCCGACGCGCAGGGGCGTATCGCCCGTATTGGCGAGGCGGTGCGCGATGTAGCCGGGGATATAGTGGAGGCTGCCGGGCTGCATCGGCTCGAACCAGCACTTGCCGCTTTCATCCATGAGGATGAGCGCGCCCGTGCCCTGAATGCACCAGTAATATTCGCCGCATTCCCGCCGCGCGTGATAATGTCCCTTGGTCATGAAGTATTCGCCGCCAACCTGACCGGGCATGACGTTGCTCGTGCCGAAGAACAGACCGCCGGGCGTTCCGTCTTTGACCGCCATATGGCTCTGAACTTCATAGACGATGGTCGCAGGGTTCATTTGGGCGCGGGCGGCTTCGTCCTGAAATACGTTTTTGAGGTCGCCGAGTGTCCGTTTGGATTCGCTGATATTGTCACCGCTCAGGTAGCCGCTGAGCAGGTCAACCATCGTTCCGTTCATGGTGAGCTTTTTCTCCTTTGTTTGTACTGTTTCTGCATAGTATTGCGTTGTCATGCAGAGGGTTTCGCCTCTGCGGAGGTGACCAAAGGGCAATGAAAACAGACGAAGTCTGCGATCGCCCCTGGACTGCTTCGGATGCACATCTATGTTTATTGATTTTTTCCGCAGCAGGGAATTTCGCCTCTGCGGAGGCGGCAAGGTGCCTTAAATCAATACCGGCGCATCCAGCCCAATGCCATCCACGGTCAAAATCGGGCGCTCGGTCGTGTGCGCAGTGAAGTCGTCGAAGCCGATGCGGAAGCGGCGAGACCACTGTACCCGCGTCTGCCAGCGCTCGCCGGGGAGGAGCGTGCGGAAGTTGTCGTCGCGCACCAGATTCCATTCGTCCGACGCATCCGTGATGTCCGCAAACAGCACGGCCGTGTCGCCCGTGTTGCGCACCTCAATGACGGCGCTGTCTGGGGACGTTTCCAGCGCCCGCGCGGTCAGGTGTCCGCCATGCAGGGATGCCGCCGCGCGGTAGGGGCGATTGTTCTCGCAGGAGAAGTAGTATTCATTGACGGCGGTTCTTTCGCCCAACCGCACTGTCAGGCGCACCAACACCAGTCCATCTGCCGTCTGCGGCATGACGAACGCGACGTCGCCCACGCGGTTGACCGCAGCAGCCGCCAAGTGCGCTGTGCGGGTTTCTTCGGCATAGGTCGCGCCATCCAGACCACGCACAGACCACGCGACTTCCGCGTCGCCCGCAATGCCGCTGTCCGTCAGCACTGTCAGGGGAAGCTCCACCGCCGTTCCTGCTGCGTAGTCCAAGCGGCGGTAATCCAGCGTTGGATGCAGGGGCGCAAAGGCGTCCTTCGTCCAGTAATACGCCTGTTTCTCATGCCCGTAATAATCGACAATGGACGTGCAGGAGAGATTCGGCCACGGCTCGCTGAGCTGCCAGATGATGCTGCCGCTGTTATGCCACTTGCGGCGCTGGTTGCTCTCCAGAATGAAGCGCAGCCCCTCCGCCTGTATCCACTGGCTGAGGCGGATATAGCGCCGGATGTCCTCCACATGCCCGAACATGGTTTCCTCGCGGTCGTAGGTGCACCACCAGTCGCCGTGGAAGCGCCAGAGGTCGTTGTCCTTCATGCGCTCCGGTTTCGTCGGGCATTTTGACAGCGTCCGCGCAACGGTTTGCATACTGCTCATGCCGTCGCAGCCGAATTCGCTGTGCAGCAGACTGTCCGTATCGCCGAAATAGCTGTACTGCCGCCCGTTGCCCTGATATTGCCACCAGCCGTGCACATCATGGCTTCTGCCCGGTGTGCGAGAAATGTGCGCTTCCGGGCCGGAGGGCGACGTCGGCACGAACATCCGCGCCGGGTCAAGCGTCCTAACCAAGTCTGCCAACATCGCGATGTTCTTGTTTTCCAGCGTCATGGGCTTGCGGTTCTCGTCCATCAGCTCGTTGCCGCCGCTCCAAATGACCAGCGATGTGTGATTGCGCTTGACTTTCAGCGCGTGAACCGCTGACTGCCGCAGGAGTGTGAGAAAATGCGGCAGTTCCGACGGAATGTTGTCCACGCCGGAGGAGGACTGAATGAATTCCTGCCAGACCAGCAGACCCAGCTTATCGCAGAGGCGGTAGAACGTTTCCGTCTCAATCACGCCCCCGCCCCAGACGCGCACGATGTTCACATTCAGCCGCTTCGCTTGATGCAGCTGATATGACACCTGTTCCGCCGGAATATCGCCGTAGATATGATCCATCGGCGTGATATTGACGCCCTTCATATAGACGCGCTCGCCGTTCATGATAATGGTATAGGGGAGCGCACCCGCCGGGGCGTCCTCATTCTGAATCATCTCGAAGTGGCGGATGCCTTGGCGCATTGTCCGCTCGTCCAGCACGGTTTCGCCGTTTCGGAGCGTCAGCGTCACGTCATAGAGCGGCTGTTCGCCCAGCCCGTTGGGATACCACAGTTCCGGTGCCGGGATGGTCAGCGTTCCAGCGAATACGCCGTCCTGCACGGGCAGTGTCGCAGCGGCTTTCTCCGCGCCGTCCTTTGCGCAGCGTACCGCCACCGTCAACGGCAGATTGCCATCCGCATGGGTCGTGCCGGAAATATGCAGCAGCCCCGTGCCGTTCGCTGCGTCTGAATGCACATAAAGGTCGTCCAGCGCGGCTTCGTCCTCCAAAATCAGCGACACATCCTGCCAGATGCCCAGATTGACCAGCCGGGTGCTGAAATCCCACTTATACCCGAAGCGGCTCTTCTGCGTCGAAGTCTGGCTTGTGCGCCCAATCTGCCCCATTTCGTCCGGCGCATGGAGAATCAGCACATCCAGCACGAAATGCTCCGCCGTCTGCAGAAGGTCGGTCACGTCAAAGGCGAAATCCTCATACATGCCCTCGTGTTTGCCCAGCAGATGCCCGTTCAGGTAGACCATGCAGGCATAATCGACACCCTCGAAGTGCAGGAGGGTCTTGCGGTGCGCGGGGATGTCCCGGCGGTCGAACTCGCGGCGGTAAATCCACCAGCGGTTTTCTATCCACTCGCACTTCAAGCTGTTCATGTCCACATAAGGGTGGTCGATATAGCCTGCCTGATACAGCGCGCGCGCCACGCCGCCGGGAACCTGCGCGTCCATCCAGCCGGTTACGCCTTCCAGCGGCTTGCCGGTTTCCATGCTCTTATCGCGCAGCGGCACATAGGATGCTGTGCCTTTGAGCTGCCAAGTGCCGTTTAGGGAAATCTGCTCACGCATGTGTTCGTTCTCCTTTTTCCCGTCTTACCTGATTATCCAGAATTGATACACAGGGATTTCGCCTCTGCGGAGGCGCCGCCACTTTTAGGGTTTCCCCCCATCGGTTAACGCCAGAAATATCTGCTCATACTATTTCCAAATTCACCTGCGCCATCTGCTCGCGCCTTTTCCGCGCTTGCGTCCGCTCATTCCACTTAGCGTAGCGCTGCTACGCTGCGTTTCATTCGCGTTAGCCAGCGCGAAAAATTCGCTTCGCATCTTGGCGCATTCTCATTTGGAAATAGTATCATACCGCAGCTCGACTTATTTGGAAGTGATATTTCATTCCCACCGCATCGTGCGCCCAAGCGCGGTCTTTTCCGCTTCCGGCGGCAGGGGCGCTTCGTGAATCATCGTCGTCAGACGCTGATGCCACGCAACATCCCGCCACATGCCGCAGAACTGCGGCGCGGCGAAGTTGCTCGTCGCCATCAGCGCCCACTGTCCTGCCTGACACGCCGTCTCTACGCCCAGCGCGCACAGGTCTTTCACCCAGCCCCACGGGAGCATCGGGAAATCCTTGTAGTCCGTGATGCCCCAGCACTCGGTTGTCGCCAGCGGAAGCCCTGCGGCTTTCGCGTCCGCTGCGAGCGTCTGAATGCCGTCCACAAGCAGCTGCTTCCAATAATCTTCCTTGTTGTGGTACACATCCAGCGCATGGTCAGCCAGCAGGTGATACGCTTCCTCGGTGAATCGCCCGTCCTTCGCCTGACCGACCTCGTGATAGAACTGCTGCTTGTTCAGCTTCGTCATCCAGATATGGTGCTCCGCCAAATCGAAGAAGGAGAGGTCGCGTTCGCGGTAGAAGTGCGTATTCTCGCCGTCGAAGGAAAAGCAGTACGGCAAATCAGGGTATTCTTGACGGACGAGCGCAATCGCCGTGCGCATATAGTCCATCGCGGCGTCGGTATGCCAGCAGCTCCACGTCATCCACGGCGGGTCATTGCGGAAGTACGGTGACCAGAAGTCGCCGGGAAACTCATTGCAGAGGTCAACATAGAGGATGGTGTCCATCAGCCCGGCGTTCGCAATCAGACGAAGGGTATCAATCCAGCATTTCGCCATCGCCTGCGGGGTGCTGAGCGCCATGCGGACGTTATCGGCGTCTTCGCGGAACCAGCTGCTGAGGGCGACCTTGATGCGGCGCGCGCGGCAGGCTTTCAGGAAGTCGATGAGTGCAGGAAAGAGCCGAACGCGGACTTTATAGGGGCTGCCCCAGTCATTGGAATACCAGACAGGCAGGAGCAGCCATTCTTTTTCAGGGGCTTGGGACAGCAGGTGGGGGAATGCGTCGATGCGGACGGCATCATAGCCGCGTTCCTTGACGCCGTCGAGGGCAGCGTTCCAGTCCTCAAAGCCTGCGCCGTCCCAGCGGCGTTCAATCCATGAAAAATCCCACATGGTGATGGCGAGGGGGTGAATCATGTGTTTTGCCTCCCGTTGATGGGGTTGGGAATGCCTTGGTGCAGCGTCGGAAGGAACGTCCGGTGCTGGACGGAAGCATTCGCAGAAGTGCGCGGTATTTACGGGAAATAAGCAGCTTGTTTTTGCTGTAGCCTTTTAGATTTGGCGTACATTACGAAGGATTCTTACACCGAAATCGAAAAGCAGGGAGCTTCCATTCTCAGAAAGCTCCCTGCTGCCTGAAAATGCAGACGGGTGATTGCGGGTCAAGCACTGACCCGTGGATGGATTACTTCAGGAATTCTTCCGTCAGTTCCGCAGCCAGCTTGTCGCCTTCTTCGCGATGTTCATTCACGAAGTCGTTCCAAACCGTTTCCGGATTGTCGGAGATGACCGCCTGAATGATGATGTCGCGGATGTTGTTGATGACGGCAGAACGGAAGGAGTAATACGCCTCGTTCTTGGTGTTGGTCAGGTTATAGTCCGTCGGAGCGAATGTTGCGTTGCTTTCCCACGTCTTCATGTTCGTGGTGAACAGGTCATTGATGATGTAGGAAGAGTATGCGGGGTTGCCGGGGAGGTAGACGTCCAAGCCTTCGAGGACGAAGTACTTCTGGAAGGCGCGCTCCTGCACGATGTAGTACTTGCTGCCGGTGGCGGCGATGTCTGCATCGGTGTAGTTCAGAACGACGTTGCCGTCCGCGTCGTAGTCCCAGTCTTCACCCTTCACGCCGTAAGCGTAGGTTTCAATCTGTTCCTGTTCGAGCAGCCAGTTGCCGACCGCCAGCCAGCGATCCATGACTTCGTCGCGGCAGTTCGCGGAGAAGGCGAACGCAGCCCACCACTCGTCGATCTGGCTGACATGGAACGTGCCGTCGGGCGCTTCGAGGCAGATGATGCCGAGGTCTTCTTCGGTGAAGCCTTCGACATTGGTCGCGAGGGTACGGGCAGTCGTCTGCAGGATGGTCGCGCCGAGGTTGCCGTACAGGACAGCAGAGCGGCCCGCGAGGAAGCGTTCACGACCCGCGTTGTTGGAGTCGTTGTAGCTGTCCATCGCCAGCAGACCGTCGTCATAGAGGGTCTTAATCTGCTTGATGGCTTCCAGAGAGGAGGGGTCTTCCGCGCTCCAGCGATACTGGCCATCCACGATGTCGAAGGAGCCGATGCGCTGATTCCACAGCTGCGCCAGCATCGCCCAGTGCTTGCCGCCGTTGTCCAGATCAAGCGGAACGAGCTTATCGCCCATGTGGCCCGGATCCTTTTCCTTCACGTCGCGCAGGTATGCCACGAATTCGTCGTAGGTCAAGGTCTGGACAGGCGCCCAGTCATAGCCCATCGCCTTCGCCCAGTCGCGGCGATACGCGAACATGTAGGTGGTGTAGAGGTTGACGGGGTTGCTGTTCTTAATCTTGGGGAAGGTGTACAGCTTGCCATCGACGCGGAACTGGTCGAAGCAGGTGTAGCTGTTGATGAGCTTTTCCAGATTCGGGTACGCAGACATGTCGTCCGGCAGCGCCTTGAACACGCCCTCTTCCACCCATTCGAGGTACTCATCCTTATTCAGGTTGTACCACGCGATGACTTCCGGCAGACTCTGGGTGTATGCCAGCGTGCGGGTGGATTCATCCCAAGAATCCCACGCGACAAGCTGGATTTCAAAGTCGAAGTTGAACTTCTCCATCGCCTGCTTCACCAGCGGCCAGTTGAACATGTCGTCCGAGCCGTCGATGGTGAAGACCTTGAAGGTCAGGTGTTCGGCGTAGGGATTCTCTTCCGCCAATGCGGGCGTCGCAGCCAGCATGATGGGGAGAATCATTGCCAGAGACAGAACCAGAGACAGAAACCGTTTCATGTAGGAATACCTCCTTATTTATGTCCTATCATCCTTGCCGGATGAATAGAAATCAACGGAAAGAGAAGCTAAGCCTTAAGACTTAATCGCCCCAATCATAACGCCCTTTGCAAAATACTTTTGCAGGAAAGGATACACGCACATGATGGGCAGCATCGTCACAATCACCGCCGCCGCCTTCATGCCGTCGGCGTATGTGCGGCGCCCCAGCTCTGCCGGAACATCCGCCGCCAGCGCACTGCTCGTCCACAGAATCTGCCGCAGTTCCAGCTGCATTGGCCACATCTTGCTGTCGAGGAACAACAGGTTGCTCCAGAACCATTCGTTCCAGCGGTCAACGATGAAGTACAGCGTCACCGTCGCCAGTGCGGGCTTCATCAGCGGCAGGTCAATCTGCCAGAAAATGCGGAAGGGGCTTGCACCGTCGAGCATTGCCGCTTCTTCCAAATCCGGCGGCAGAGACTCGAAGAAGTTGCGCAGGATAATCATGTTGAACGCATTGAACGCCAGCGCAATGACCACGGCGAAGCGGTTGCCGTACAGCCCCAAGTCCTTAACCAGCAGGAAGAAGGGGACAACGCCGCCGCCGAAGTACATGGTGAAGACAATCATGTTCTGGAACAGCGCGCGTCCGGGGTAGTTCTTCTTGCTCAGCCCATACGCCAAGGTTGTGGCGAGGAACATGCTGAAAAGCGTACCTGTCACCGTGTACAGCACGGAGTTGAAGAACGAGCGCAGCAGGCCCGTGCCGACGAAGATGTCGCGGTAGTTGCCTGTAGTCGGGCTCTGCGGCCAGAGCGGCGTGCCG
>ULXK01032650.1_pt1 | contig 16712 bp, 9 predicted proteins | sample 1961201 | NCBI WGS metagenome assembly ULXK01 (sample SAMEA4835836, study PRJEB28245) | human gut metagenome | biome: gut microbiome; material: fecal sample | place: Denmark | collected 2008
CGCAAGCGCTTTTGTCTCCTGCTGTCGCTGGTTCTGCCCGTCAAATACCGTGCGCGCGGCATCCGTGCCGCCCGTGAAATGCGCCGCGAATCCGCCCTGTACCTGCGCGGACAGCTGATTCTCTCGCTGTTCGTCGCCGCCATGACCGCTCTTGCGCTGCTGCTCACGCGTACGCCCGGCGCGCTGCTGCTGGGGCTGTTCATGGGCGTGATGGAGCTGATTCCGTACATCGGGCCGTTCATTGCGGGCGTTCCGGCGGTGCTGCTGGCGCTGCAAAGCGGCTGGACGGCAGCGCTGTGGACGCTGCTGGCAATCTGCCTTGTGCAGCAGGTGGAAGCGAACCTGCTCTCCCCGCGTCTGCTCTCCGGCGCGACGCGGCTGCATCCATTGGCGGTGCTGCTGGCGATTGCCTTCGGCGGCATGGCGGGCGGCGTGATCGGAATGATGGCGGCGCTGCCGGTGGTGGTGTGCGTGCGCGGGGCGGTGAGGGGGTGGCGGGAGTGAAAAAAGCACCTTGTATACAACCAGTCCGCAAAAAAATCATCGCCGCAGGGAAATTTCTTTCTCTGTGGCGATGATTGTATGCAATCAGGTTACATTGTGCGGGTTACTTCGCGATGAAGTTCACCAGACGACCCGGCACGAAGATGACCTTCGTCACAGTCTTGCCCGCGAGGATCTTCTGGATTTCCGGCAGCTGCTGGAGTTCCGTTTCCGCGCGTTCCCTCGTCATGTCGGCGGGAATCATCACGCGGCCGCGAACCTTGCCGCAGACCTGCACGGCGATTTCGATTTCCGACTTCACCAGCGCGTCTTCGTCCCACGTCGGCCACTTCTGATACGTCATCGTGCCGCCGAAGCCCTGATTTTCCCACATTTCTTCCGTGATGTGCGGCGCAACGGGGTTGAGCAGCAGGAGCAGGGTTTTGAGTTCCCCACGCGTCACGCTGCCGGCGGAAACCATCTCATTCACCAGCGTCATCATCTGCGCGATGGCGGTGTTGTACTTCATGGCTTCATAATCCAGCGAAACCTTCTTAATCGTCTCATGCATGAGCGCGTTCAGCTTCTCGCTGTACCCCTCGTCGGGCGTCACATTCTCCTGCAGGCGCCACACACGGTCAAGGAAGCGGCGGCAGCCCTTCGCGCTCTGCGTGCTCCACGGAATCGCCTGATCGAACGCGCCCATGAACATCTCGTACACACGGAAAGCGTCCGCGCCGATTTCATCAATAATGTCATCCGGATTGACGACGTTGCCGCGCGACTTGGACATCTTCTCGCCGTTCTCGCCCAGAATCATGCCGTGGCTGGTGCGCTTCTGGTAGGGTTCAGGCGCGGGAATCACGCCAATGTCATGCAGGAACAGATGCCAGAAACGGCTGTACAGCAGATGCAGGGTCGTGTGCTCCATGCCGCCGTTGTACCAGTCCACAGGCAGCCAATAGCGAAGCGCTTCGGGCGAGGCAATGGCTGTTTCGCAGTGCGGGTCGCAGTAGCGCATGAAGTACCAGCTTGACCCTGCCCACTGGGGCATGGTGTCGGTTTCGCGCGTCGCCGGGCCGCCGCAGCACGGGCAGGTGGTGTTCACCCAGTCATGCATGACGGACAGGGGGGATTCGCCGGAATCGGTCGGCTCGTAGTTGTCCACCATCGGCAGCGTCACAGGGAGCTGATCTTCCGGCACAGCCACCATACCGCACTTGTCGCAGTGGACAATCGGGATGGGTTCGCCCCAGTAGCGCTGGCGGCTGAACACCCAGTCGCGGAGCTTGTAGTTGACCTTCTTCTCGCCCAGCCCGTTCTTCTCCAGATACTCGATGATCGCTTCCTTCGCCTGCGCGACCTTCATGCCATCAAGGAAGCCGGAATTGACCATCACGCCGTCCTGAATATCGGTATACGCTGCTTCCTCAATATTACCGCCCGCGACGACCTCAATCATCGGGATGCCGAACTTATGCGCGAACTCCCAGTCACGGGTGTCGTGCGCCGGAACAGCCATGATTGCGCCCGTGCCGTAGGTCATCAGCACATAGTCGCTCAGCCAAATCGGGATTTCCTTGCCGTTGACGGGGTTGACGGCGCGGACACCCTCAATCTGCACACCCGTCTTGTCCTTCGCCAGCTCGGCGCGTTCAAAGTCGCTCTTCTTCGCGGCTTCCGCGCGGTACGCCATGCACGCATCGTAGTTGGTGATTTGGTCCTTCAGCTTGTCAATCAGCGGATGCTCAGGGGACAAGACCATGTACGTCGCACCGAAGAGCGTATCCGGGCGCGTGGTGAAAACGCGCACCTTCTCGCCCGGCACGGTCAGGGAAAAATCCACTTCCGCGCCGACACTGCGGCCAATCCAGTTGCGCTGCTGCACCTTCACCTTGTCGATGAAGTCCACCGTGTCCAAGCCGTCGAGCAGCTTCTGGGCATAGGCGGTAATCTTCAGCATCCACTGCTTCTTGACCTTGCGGATGACCTGCGTGCCGCAGCGCTCGCACACGCCGCCCACAACTTCCTCATTCGCCAGACCGCACTTGCAGCTGGGGCACCAGTTAATCGGCATTTCGGACTTGTACGCCAGCCCGTGCTTGAACAGCTGAAGGAAAATCCACTGCGTCCAGCGGTAGTAGGACGGATCGGTGGTGTTGACCTCGCGGGAATAGTCGAAGGAGAAGCCGTTTTTCTGCAATTGCTCGCGGAAGTGGTCGATGTTCTTCTTCGTTACGATGGCGGGGTGAACCTTGTTCTTGATGGCGTAGTTCTCCGTCGGCAGACCGAAGGCGTCCCAGCCGATGGGGAAAAGGACATTGCAGCCCTCCATGCGGCGCTTGCGGGCGATGATGTCCATCGCGGTATTGGAGCGCGGATGGCCGACGTGCAGCCCCTGTCCCGACGGATACGGGAACTCAATCAGGCCGTAGAATTTCGGCATGGTGTAGTCGTTCTTCGCCTCGAAAACGTGACTGTCCGCCCAGCGCTTCTGCCACTTCGGTTCGATGGCTTTAGGGTCATAGGGTTTGAATTCCATGATGCTTCCTCCCTGCTTTTCTCGGACGGAACAAAAAAACGTTCCGCCCCTGCAAATTCTGCAAAGACGAAACGGATGTTTCGCGGTACCACTCTGCTTGTCCGGACGTGCCGAACCTCTCTTGCGCGTAACGTGCGCCATTCGCCGAACCCTTCGTCCGGTTTGCGCTCCGGGGCGAGCGGCTGACAGGCGTCTGACCGCGCTTCCACCAGTACGCGGCTCTCTGGAACAGACGGAACTTCCAGCGTTCCCCTTCATTGCGGGACAAGGTCAGTATAATGCTTTTTGCGGGCGTTGTCAAGGGTTTCGGTCTTTGCTTTTTCGGTGTTTTTACGCGCAGAATGGTTCGCTTCAGCCGAATTTTGTGCTATACTGTTAGCAATTATGCTGCGGCAAGGAGGAAAGGCGTTATGCACCTGATTATCCCCAAGAATTACAATCCCGTGCTGAACCTGCGGGATACGGAAATCGCCATCAAGCTGGTCAAGGATTTCTTCGAGACGGAGTTAGCCCGCGCGCTGAACCTGACCCGTGTGTCCGCGCCGATTATGGTCACGCCCGGCAGCGGTCTCAACGACAACCTGAACGGTATCGAGCGCCCGGTGTCCTTTGACGTTCTCGAAACCGGTGAAACGGCGGAAATCGTCCATTCGCTGGCGAAATGGAAGCGTCAGGCGCTCAAAACGTACGGCTTCCAGCCCGGTGAAGGGTTGTACACGGACATGAACGCCATCCGCCGCGACGAAACCACCGACAACATCCACTCGATTTTCGTCGACCAGTGGGACTGGGAGAAAATCATCACCCCCCAGCAGCGCACGATGGAAACGCTGCAAGCGACCGTCCGCGCGATTTACCTCACCCTGCGCAAGACGGAGGGCTTCGTCTGCGCGCACTATCCGCACATCAAGCCCGAACTGCCCGACGACATCACGTTCGTCTCGTCGCAGGAATTGGAGGATTTGTATCCCGACCTGCCGCCGAAGGAACGCGAATACCGGGCAGTACGCGAATACGGCGCGGTGTTCCTGACGGGTATCGGCGGCGCGCTGCGTTCCGGACAGATGCACGACGGCCGCGCCCCGGACTACGACGACTGGTCACTCAACGGTGACATTCTGCTCTATGATCCGCTGCTGGACATTGCGCTGGAAGTGTCGAGCATGGGCATCCGTGTTGACCCGGACGCGCTGCGCCGTCAGCTGGCGATTCGCGGCTGCGAGGAGCGCGCGGAGCTGTCATTCCAGAAGGCGCTGCTCAATGGCGAGCTGCCCCAGACGATGGGCGGCGGCATCGGGCAGAGCCGCATGTGCGTCTATCTGCTGCGCAAGGCGCATGTGGGCGAGGTGCAGGCGAGCCTGTGGCCGCTGGACGTGCAGGACGCGTGCAGGAAGGCAAATATTCAGCTGCTGTAAGCAAAGCAATGAGGGCAAGCCTGAAATGCGGCTTGTCCCCCTGTTTTATTATCCCGTATGAAATTGCCCCATCATGCAGAGACTCTCGCCGCTGCCCCATCTGCTTCATACTGCACGATCCACCGCCGAAGTGTTTCCTGACTTACGCCTGCCTCTGCTGCTGCGTCACACATGCTTTTCTTTCCGAATTTGCCTTTTGCTGATATCCCATAAAATGCTCCCTCCATGATTGACAGTTTGGTTTTTTACTGTCTCTCATAGAGGGAGCATATCACATTCCCCAGCAGTGTCTTCATGTCCGCGCAGGGAAGCGTTCACTCCCCTGCGCGGACGTTTTTTGACTGGCTTATACTATTCCCAAATGAGAATTCACGGCGCAAGCAGATGGCGCAGGTGAATTCGGAAATAGTATTACTTCTTTTCCGACCCCATCGCGCCCGTCATCAGGACAGCACCCGAAATCGCGGCGAGCAGCATCAGGATGAAGGAGAGGATGAACGGAACGCCCAGCGCGCCGATGGTGGACGTGCCGCCGAAAATCAGCACGAGGTCATCCATGCGGAAGTTGATTTCCGTCACCAGATAACGGAACCACGCAACCAGTGTGCATGCCAGACCAGCCGCCGCCAGCAGACCAATCTTCTTCACGCCCGCGACGAGGTAGCACACTGCCGACACGAGGAGCAGCACCAGCACAACCGCGTCGAAGTTCATCTTCGTGGTCGCAGCCGTGTCAATGATGATGTAGAAGATAGCCGCCAGCACCGCAATCACCGCTGCGACAATCGAAACCGTCTTGCGGTCAGCGGACGCCGCCTTCTTCTTGACGTCCATGAAGTAGGACACCAGCATCGCGAGACCGAAGAGCGCTGTCAGCACAATCAGCACAATGCGCGCAATCAGCATGTCCGTCTCGACCCAAGACGTCGTGTGGACAACGTGGCTGGTTTCGTTCATGCCGTTCATAGCGGCAGAGTTCGCGTAGGTATAGAGGAAGTTCTTCGCCGAAGTGCGGAGGTTGTTCAGCAGCTTGCCGTCTTCCGCCGCCCAGCCTTCAATCTTCGACACCAGCCAGTCGCCGGAGGACAGCCAAGTGTCATTGCCCGCTTCCAGACCGATGGAAACGTCCATCCAGTTGCGGTTCGCCATGACAGCGTCCGTCAGCGTCACGCCGACGAAGCCCCATTCCTTGCGCAGAACTTCGTTGCAAAGTCCGCTGTGCGCACCTGCCCAGCGCGTGCCGATACGGTTGAAGGAGGTCATAGCAGCGTTCGCACCGCCCTCTTCCACCGCGTACTGGAAACCCTTCAGGTAGATTTCACGAATCGCCTGTTCCGTCGCGAAGGTTGCGACCGACTGGCGGTACGTCTCAAAGTCATTGAGCGCGAAGTGCTTGATGTAGACGACCAGACCCTTCGAGCGAGCCGCTGCCACTTCCTGCGCCGCCATCTTGCCGGACAGGAAGCCGTCCTCAGAGTAATACTCGAAGTTGCGGCCGGAGTAAGGCGTGCGGTGGATGTTCATCGCCGGGCCATACCAGCCAACCACGCGGTTGTCGGAGCGCAGCGCGTCTTCGCCCATCGACAGACCGACATTGTAGAGGATTTCCGTGTTGAACGTCGCCGCCATGACCGGTTCGGAGGTATACGCCACCGTGGAGTTATTGCCGGCATACGTCGCCTTGATGCCCTGCGGGCCGTCCGCTGCCACCGTCGCAGGCAGACCGATGGAGTCGATTGCCCGCGTGCCGTAGCCGGAGTGGCCAACCAGTTCCGCCAAATCCGTCAGCGTCAGCTGATTGAGCAGATCCACCCACATCGGGTCGTCGTAGTCCTTGCCAATCAGGTTCGCCAAGGTGTAGTTCGTTGCGGTTGAACCCGTAATGACCGTCTCGTCGGGCGCTTCCGCCGTATAGTTGAATTGCAGACCGTTGATGATGGCGTCGTTCGCCGTCAGGCTGGCATAAGAAACCGGCCAAGTGCCCTGCCAGTCGCTGCGGGACAGGTACGTCACGAGCTTCTCGCCGTAGCTGTTCAGATCCGCATCACCGAACTGGTTGGTAATCTTGTAGCCCGTGCCGGACACGCTGTACGTCGCATTGTCGTCGCTGTCGACCGTGAACTTATAGACCTTTGCCGCGTCGCCAGGGGCATCCATCGCCGCCGCGCCGTTCGCGGTCAGCGTTGCGGTTTCCGCCTCTTCTGCGCCTTCCGCAGCCGGCGTTTCCTGTGCGATGGGGGCATAGCCCTTCGCCGCGAGGATGTTATTCACCGCGTCGTGTGCATCCAGACCAACACTCAGGTAGTAGTCACCCGCTTCGAGAATGTAGGTTTTGTTGACATGTTCGTCGTAAACCGTCAATTCCTTGCGGTCAACCGTCACGGAGACGGTCTCGGATTCACCGGGCTGGAGGACATTCGTCTTGCCGAAGCCGACGAGCTGCACAGACGCCTTCTCAATCGCGTTCGCGCGGTCGAATTCGGTGTACGGCTGCTGACCGTAGACCTGCACGACTTCCTTGCCTGCGACGTTGCCCGTGTTCGTCACCTTCACCAGCACGGTGAAGCTGTCGGTTGCCGCGTCGTAGGTCACGCTTTCCAGCGCCTGTTCAAACGTGGTGTAAGACATGCCATAGCCGAAGGGATACGCGACTTCCTCGCCGTACACCCAGCTGTCGCCCTTGGACGCGAAGATGCCCGCATTGCCGGACGCATTGCCCTGCTTCATGACCGCATCTTCATAGCGCGTTTCGTAGTACTTGTAGCCGACATAGATGCCTTCGGATTCCACCAGATAGTGAATCGCATAGCGCACCTTCGTCTTGTCGCCCGGCACGCCGTCAATCGTCACGCCGCCGACCGTGCCCGTCTCTTCATCCGCATTGGTGTAGACGTAGGAGCCGAAGTTCTGAATCGCCGCGGAGGACAGGGAGGACACGGAGTAGGTGTCCACCAGTCGGCCAGAGGGGTTCACGTCGCCCACCAGAATCTGCGCCACCGCGTTCAGACCGTACTGACCGGGGCCGCCGATCCACAGGCAGGCATCCACGCCGTATTCCGGATTGTTCACCCAGTCCATCGCCATGGCGTTGGAGGAGTTAATCAGCACAATCGTCTTGCTGAAGCCCTGCGAAGCCACATACTTGAGCAGCTCGCGCTCGGAATCCTGCAATTCAAAGTACGACGTACCGTCGGTGAATTCGCCGGTGTACAGGTCAGCACCTTCGCCGCCGGAGCGTCCGATAACGACAATCGCCGCATCCTTGTAGCCGTCCAGATTCACGCCGGAAGATGCCACCGCGTCCGCCGAAACCTCGGCAATGCGGGTCGCCGCCGGGACGTCCGCATATTCGGTGAACATGCCGGGCGTGGAGCGGTTGGTCTTGTCTTCCTTCATCTGCGCAATCTGCGCGCTGTACCAGTCCATCATCGCAGTGTTGACGTTCAGACCCGCCGCAGTGAGCGCGCTGGTCATTGTCGCCGCCTTGCTGGTATCAACCTGACCGGAACCCGTGCCGCCATAGATGGTATCAACTGCGCCGCGGCCGAAAACGGTCACGCCCAGTCCTTTTTCCATCGGCAGCGCGCCGTTGTTCGTCAGCAATACAGAGCCTTCGCCCTGAATCTGCTCGCACAGCGCCTTCTGCCACGCGGTCAGCGCATCATCGTCACGCGTACCGTCTTCCTTCAGGAAACTGGAGGCATAATAGGTAGCGTTCTTGCTGGGGTCATCCGTCACCACGCTCGTGGTCACGATGCCCAGTTCCTTGTTGATCATCATGGCGTAAGCAGCCGTGAAGTAACTGCCCACCAGAACAATCGTCAGGAGAATACAGGAGATGGATGTCAAGAGTGCCAAGAGTTTTGTGCGTTTCATGGACACCTTTCCCTTTCTATGAGGGCGCAGCGCCCCCTTTGATGTGCTGATTCTATCATAAAAAAACGACACGAAACGCATTCGTGTCGAAACTGGTTTCTTTTTGTGCGTAAATCGTCATGCGGACTGCTGCGGACGCGGCAGCAGAAGCGAGAGGATGAACATCTGGTCTTTCGTGTCGATGCTCATATGCCCGTCGTACTTCTCGATGATATAGCGGATGGAGCGCAGTCCGAAGCCGTGGTACTGTGTGTCCTTCTCCGTCTTCGGCAGTCCCTCGTGCATTTCCGGCGGCTTGCTGCAAAAATTCTCGAAGACAATCTGCGTCATGCCCACCACGTCGCTGACGCGGATATTGACGCTGCGGTTTTCGGGCGCTTCCGCCATCACCGCCTGAATCGCGTTGTCCAGCGCATTGCCGAAGATGGAATAGATATCAGACTTGTCAATGGGTGCGAGCAGCGATACATCCAGCATCGTCGTCAGCAGAATGTGATTTGCGCTGCAATACAGGCTCTTTTCAGACAGCACCGAATCCAGCGCCGCATTGCCCGTGTGGAACGTGTACTCATAGCGCTGAATCTCCTGCTCCACCTCGTCAAAAAACGCCGCGTGTTCATCCAGCTGCTGTGCCCGGCGGTAAGTGTCGATGTGGTAGCGCAGGTCGTGGCACTTCATGTTGATGCTGTCAATCGTCTTGCCCAGCAGCTGATGCCTGGATTCCTCCCGCGCCAGCAGGCTCTCGATGATTTCCTTCTCGCGGCGCATTTCGTCGGCGTACATGCACTGATAAATCAGCACCATCACCATAATGACCGAGAGAATCGAGAACAGGCGGTCAAGCAGCGAAATATCCGTCGGCAGCGACACGGAACGCACGAACACCGTCAGCAGCGTCACCAGCGTCAGGAACAGCACCTTCCAGTTGCCAAGCTTCAAATCGCCGTTCTCCGGAAAGCGCCGCACGAACATTAGGTAGCACACGGCGTACACCACCACAAACGATGCGCCGGAGAGCAGATAGAACAGCGGATCACGCGGCTTGGTCATCCAGCATGTCGCCAGTCCGCCGACCTTGAACGCCAGATTCTGAATCGCATAAGAGGAAATGCCGATACAAAGCGCATTCGTCGTCGGAATGTCCATCGTCAGGCACAGCACCAGCAGCGATTCGGCAAAAATCGCTGCCACGCGCGCAAAACGATGCCCCAGCAGCGGATGAAACCATGCCAGCACCAAGTAGCACAGCACCACCGGCAGCACAATTTTCAGCGGGCGCAGCCGCGACTTCATCCGCACAACGAACAGCCCCTCCGCCAGCAGAATCTGCACCGCGAAGAACATATGGAATGGAAAATCATTGTTCAGATAATTCGCCAAGTTCATCAGCATCTTCGTCACCTCACGCCGTAATAGCGGTTGACTGCATTCAGAAAGTCCCTGCGCATCGCGCGCGACAGCGGAATCGCCTCGCCGTGAACCGTCACATCGTTTTTTCCGACCATCGTCACGAAGCCCAGATTGGCGATATAGGAATGCGAGCTTCGGCTGAATTCCGCGCCCAACTGTTCCTCTGCCTCCTGCAAGGACGAGCGGACGGGGAATTCGCCCTGCGCCGTATGATAAATGACATGGTGATTGCTGCCCTCGGCATAGTAAATCTCGTTTTTCTCCAAGAACAGGATGTTGTCTTTCGTTTTCAGGCAGATTTTCGACTGCCGGTACTCCACCCGCTTGAACGCCTTGTTCAGCTTCACAGTCAGCCCCGGCAGCGTCACCGGCTTGACCAGAAAGCCGATGGCGTCCACCTCATAGCCGCGAATGGCGCACTGGCTGAGACGCGTGGTGAAAATCAGGATAGCATCCGGGTGACTCCGCCGCAGCTGCTCCGCCGTCGAAAGGCCGTCCATGCCCGGCATGTCAATATCCATCAGCACAATGTCCGGATGCTCGCACCCGACGAGAAACGACGCCCCGTCCGGGTAGAACACCAGCTGCGCCATGCGTCCCGTTTCCGCCAGATACTGCGCCACCAAGCCCTGCATATACTGGCGCGTCTCCAATTCATCATCCACAATGGCGATGGTCATAGGCTGCCCTCCGATTGTTTGGTTATTCTATTATAACAAACTGCACGGCGGATGTAAATGGGCGGAGAAAAAATGCCGCTGACGAAGGTGTCGCAGCAGCATGTTACGCCACTCGCTTCTGCTTGCGGCGTTTTTCGGCTTTCTTTTCATCCTTCCTGCCGCTCAGCCATGTAAAAACAATGCAGCCGCACATTCCAAGCGGATCAAGGGTTGTAATGATTGTACCATAGTTCAGCAGGCGGAAATACCACGGCGTGGCGTAGAAGGTGATTACTTGCCCGTCCGGTGTCTGCTTCATCACCGCGCCCTGATAGATATAATACCGGCTGCCGTGCAATTCTGTCGTTTCTCCATGCCAGCGCGGTTGCCCGTTCTGATTCAGGTCAGCAGAGATCATTTCGCCGCACGCAAAAACGTATTTGTGCGGCGTCAGCCAGCACACAACCGCGTTTTCCTGTTCGGTCAGTCTGAAGTTGCCACGGGGGTCGTGTGCATCGGAAACGGCAATCGTCTCAATATAATTGCCTTCTTCATCCAGCACCTTGATGATGTACCGCCAGCCATAGCCGCAGTAGATGTACGTCCCATCTGTTGCAACATCTGTAACCACCCCGGTGAAATCCGTATTTTCCGTGTCGATATACGGCTTTCCCGCGCTTGCGAGCTTCTGATACTGCCACGGCAGCCGCGAAAAAACAAAGTGAAGGCAGAGGCCATTTGCAAAGCACAGCAGGAACATCAGCATCGTCAGGACTTTCCAGATAGAGAGGTTCATCCCGAAATCAATCTCGCCAATCCACGAGTTTTCCCGTCCATAGCTGCGCCTCGCTAACCACGGCGTTTGCACCGTTTTCTTCATCAAAATTCTTCCTCCCGCGGATAAAATTCCGTGTGCTCATTCGTTGTATTCGTGACGGAGGTGCTTTCTCCCTGCTTCTGCGCGAATTTCTTCTACAATAGATAAGGAGGTACGCCCATGAAACGCTTCTTCCTCGTGCTGACCTTCCTGACCCTCTGCCTCATGCTGTGCGCAAGTGCTTCCGCGGACAGTGCGCCGATGCAGCTGATGCGCATGAACCCGCTTGCGTTCAGCAAGCAGCCCACCCGCATTGAGAGCGTGACCCCGACCCCCGACGGCAGCTTCGTCATCATCTACTTTGCGGACAGCGACACCGCCGGAATGCAGGAAATGCGGCTGGAACTGTTCGATGCGGCGGGTGCGTCCCTGCTGTCCGCCGCGCTGGGGGATGCCAATCTGCTGGAGGAGGGTGCGCCGTATCCGCGCGGACAGGTGATTTTGGAGAAAAACCGCTTCGTGTGCGAATATTACCCGGACATTACGACGATGGAAGTCTACAAGCAGCGCATCTACCGCTACACGGGGAAGCAGGTGCAGAAGCCGACGACGAAGAAGCTGAAATTCGGCGCGGCGTGCTATGCCGAGCGTGTCGGGGATTACATGTTCCGTATGCAGGCACATTCGGAGGACGAAAGCGACGCTTCGCCCTACCGCACGGTGAAAATCTCGCATATTGCCAGCGGGAAGCAGAAGACGCTGTATCTGTACGACTGGTCGTTCTGCGCCTTCCCTGATGCAGACGGGAATCTGCTGTTTGCCCAGCAGAACGAGCGCGGGAATCTGGAAATCCGCCAGTATAGCGCGTCGATGCAGGAGACGATTGTCGAGCTGGACAGCGGCTATTTCGACGACAACCTTTCCTATGTTTCTTCCGCCGCCTGCATCGAATCAACAGCATATCTGCTGATTTCGCAAGGGTTCTCAAAATACACTTTGCTGACTTATGACCGAGAGGCACAAAAAATCACCGACAGCCGGGCATTCTCCGCAGCAGAGGACGGCTACTTTATTGCCGACTTCAAAACCGCAGGTTCTTCCCTGCTGTCGGTGGATGCCCATTGGAATGTCCCCTTGCAGCGGCGTGAGCTGCACATCTATCTGTTAGGCAGTGATTGGACGCGCACCGCCCTGCCCTTGCAGCACGATTTCTGCTTATACGTCTATGCGGCACAGGAAAGCATCACGACCGTCGAGGCAGACGGCAGCACCTACTTCCTCTGCCAATACGTTCTTCACACTTCCGGCATATCCTCCGGCGAAATGTAACGCAGCAGCGTCACCAGCTTGTCCCGCTTCATTTGCTCCACGCTTTCCACCGACCATCCTCCTTCCTTATCAGGGAGATACCAAATCTGCCAGTACGTCCCGTCGGACGCGCAATGCTCCGTAACCAGCCCGCGCCCCGAAAACATGAACTCTTGTTCGTTTGCATCCAGCGTCAGCACCTCTTGATATGTATGCGTACCCTCCGCCAGCGCTGCGAAATCCGCCGCATCCCGGCGCGCCGTCAGCAGCACAAGCATCGTCATCGTGCCATCGTCCAGGGCGTAGAACACGAACAGGCGGCTGCCGTCCGCGAGCGAATAGACCAGATACGGATAATCTTCCGCATCCTCCGCCGAAGCCCCTGCATTCGGGAAACATTCGCGAAGCGCGGCGATGTTCTTCTTCTCGTCCGGCAGCTGCTTCAAATCGACTTGCTGAACGGCTTCGTGCGCGCTGACTTCCGCCATTTCCGCCGCATCGGGCGCGAAGTAGGTCAGCAGTTCATCCAGCGTATAGGGCACATCGGCGTCTTCCTGCGCCATCACATACGCCAGATACGCCGTCTTCAGCCCGTCCTCCTGCCCCTTCACGCCATCGTAGAGCGTCAGATACAGGTCGGTGAAGATGTTCGGGCAGTCCCTCTGCCAGCAGACGACGTAACCGTCCGCCGTGATTTTCGCATGGATTTCCGCGCCGCTGCCGACATCCACCACGCCGGGAATTTCCGCCGCAGCCGTGCTGCTCACCACATCGTAGACGTGAAAGAGCGTATCCTCCGTCGGGATTGTCCCCGCGAGCAACTGCCGCTCACTATCAAGAATAACGTAATCCTGCACCAGCAACTGCTGTGTTTCCGGGTTAGTGACGAACGTCGCAACAAGCGTCTGTCCGTCCCGCTTCCAAATGCCGACGGTATAGTTGAGCAGCTTTTCGGGGCTTCCCCACTGCGCGGTGATTTCGTCCTGCGGTACGCCCGTCGGCGTATCCTCTGCCGCAAAGGCGCAGCAGGACAGTCCCAGCGCCAGCAGGAGGAGGAGGGAGAGAAGTTTCTTCATAGTGCAGCATACTCCTTTCGTTTTTCGCGCGGCAAACCTTTCAGTTACGCCGCTTCGCTCGCCGATGCAAACAAAAACACCTGAAATTCCTTGCCGGATTGGCTTTCTGCAATCATTTCGTCGCTGTAAACAGGCTTTTCGCCCACCCACACCTGATGGAAGCGTAGCGTAATGCCTTCTTTCACGTTGATTTCCACATACAGGCGAAAGTTCCCGTCGGGGTACGTCATGCGGAGTTTCTCATAGAGATTTTGCCCCACCGCCAGCGCCAGTTCTTTGAGCATGTCAAATTCCGAGCGCTTGATTTTGCCCGTATACAGGTGGAAGTGCTTGCAGAACGATTCATACGCCGTGCACCCGGGTGCAATGCACGCATCGGGAATCACCTTCGGCGCTCCCGTCATGCTCAATTCGTTCTCTTCGGCGGCGCGAATCAAGATGGCATCCTTGCAGCGAACCTGCTGGAATCGCATGGTCAGCAATGACGGCAACTCGCGCAGCATTCCTTGAATCTCTTTGCGCATACATCCTCCTTTCGATTCCATTTTTTCGCCCTCCCCTGCCTATTTCCCTGCTGATTCCCCATGCTGGCAGAAAAATTTACAATTTGCAGGGAAATTCTCCGCCACACAAAAAGCAGCCCTCCGGATCTTCATCCAAGAGGGCTGCCAATGCGCAATGCATCAGGCTTCCTGCTGCTTTTCGCGGAAAATTGCTCGGAAAATCAGGCGCACAAGCGGGCCGCAATAAAACATCTGGTAGCAGATTGCCATCGGGAAATTCATCGTCCATGTCTGCACCCATGTTGCAAACGTCTTTGTATCCTTAAACAGAATGGTCGCGACCAAGCTCATCAGCGGGCACATGATGCAGCAGATGCAGATAGAAATGGCATAGGTGATGAACTGCGGTCTATCCGTCGGCCGCATGACCGTAAGCGCCAGCCTCCTTGCAATTTTCCCGACGGCAAAAAACTCCAGCACAAAGGCAATGGGCACCATAATGGGCAGTTCATAGAGCGCAAGCAGGAAACTTTCAGCAGTTAGTCCGCCTGTCGCCAGCGCAACATTGTAAACCACCATGCCATAGACCATGATGGTCGCCATGATAGCAGTCAGCACAACATCCTGAAACTTGTTCTTGGGCATAAAAAAAGACCTCCCTAAAATGATAGCAAATCAGCAGACGATGTGTTGTTCGTTATCATCCCATAGGAGTGTGCGTTTCCAATATTAACCACTATTCTGTTTGCAGATTGATTATATCACATTTCCTTTTTCTTTTCAAGCCTCCACACAAATTTCCCCTGCACATAAAAAAGCAGCCCTCCGGATTTTTATCCAAGAGGGCTGCCCATTTTATCAGCTTACTTCGCCGCGTTTGCCGCCGCGATTTTCGCCTTCTGCCGCTTGTTGCAGCGCACCGTGCGCACAATCGCCAGCACCAGCCAGACACCCACGAGGGTGAATGCGCCGATGTTAATCCAGTGCAGGTATTCCTGCCAAATCGGGGGATTGTAGCCGATGACCTCCGCGTTCATGGCGTTGGAGTTCACCAGCGCGTACATCACATCCTTCACAGCGCGCATCAGCACAATCGCGTCGCCCGCGTCGGAAGTGTCACAGTCCGTCCACATGGCGCTCTGCTGCGTCGCAAGGTCAAGGCTGCCGCCGGCGTAGAACATCATGCGCGGAATCATGTACTGCGGAATGGTGTTGAAGTCGCAGATAACCAGCCCGTTGAAGCCCCATTCGTTGCGCAGGATTTCGGTCAGCAGACGGTAGTCGCCGCCCGTCCAGCGCGTTCCGATGCGGTTGAAGGAAGTCATGATACCGCGGGTTTCGCCCAGCTTGACGGTATACTCAAACGGCTTCAGGTAGATTTCGCGCAGCGCCTGCTCGCTCAGCCAGCTCAGGTCGCCACCGATGGAGCGGTGCGTTTCCTGCTCATTCGCCACGAAGTGCTTGACCGTCGGCAGCACGCCGCGGCTCTGGATACCCTGCACTTCCGCCGCGCCCATCATGCCGGAAATGAACGGGTCTTCGGAGAAATACTCCGAGCAGCGACCGCCGAAGGGGCTGCGGTGGATATTGACGCCGGGCGCGTAAATGCTGGAATATGGCTGACCCGTCGCCTTATCGCCAATGGTGCCTTCTTCGCCGATTGCTTCGCCCAGTTCGTTCATCAGGTTGATGTTCCAAGTGGACGCCATCACGGGTTCGGAGACATACTGGCAAGTGCCGTTGACCTGCTCTTTGCTCATGAAGCAGGTGAAACCCGACGGGCCGTCGCCGTGAATGGTCGCCGGCAGACCGACGCTCTCCATCGCCAAGGTGTGGTATGCGCCGTTGTTGATGAGGGCAATCATCTCTTCCTCGTCGCAGCCCATCATCAGTTCTTCCCAGCGTTCGTCATCGTAGGAGACAACCGGCTCATAGCCTTCCGCTTCCGCAGAGGGCAGCAGGTCGCGCAGGGTCAGTGTGGGTTCTTCGCCGAACCACGGGTATTCTTCCGAATCAAAATCAGTCGGATTATTGTGCTCTTCGCTGCGAATTTCCTCATACAGGCGATCCGTGCCCGCGTGCTGCTGCGCGGTCTGCGGCGTGGGCCAAGTGCCCTCCCAGTCCGCGCGGCTGAGCATGGCGTCCAGCTGCCAGTCGCTGTCGAGGAAGTCCTCGGAATCGGTGTAGCGGTTGACGACTTCACTGTCCGTCGTCGGGTCGGTGCCAATTTGCACATCCGCCGCCAGATTCAGCGCAATCGCCTTTTCGGATTCATGCGCGTTGCGGGAGACATACAGCGTGTACTCGCCCGCTTCCAGTTCATAGCCACTGAAACCGTTGCTGTTTGCGTCGCGGTAATCGTAGCTCGACGCGGAATACGGGTCAAAGCTGACCGTCACCGTCTCGCTCTCGCCGGGCTGAAGGAGCTTCGTCTTTGCAAAGCCGACAAGCACCTTGTGCGCCTTTTCGATGCCGCCCAGCGTGTAGGGCGCGGAGGCGTACAGCTGCACCACGTCCTTGCCCGCGACGCTGCCCGTGTTCTTCACCGTCACCGGCACGGTGATGGTCGTGCCAAGTTCGATTTCGCTTGCGGAGGCATCGCCCACCGTCCAATTGAACGTCG
>ULXK01017456.1_pt1 | contig 16702 bp, 16 predicted proteins | sample 1961201 | NCBI WGS metagenome assembly ULXK01 (sample SAMEA4835836, study PRJEB28245) | human gut metagenome | biome: gut microbiome; material: fecal sample | place: Denmark | collected 2008
TTTAGCAGGAACGCCTGCCACAGCCGCGTGGTCCGGCACATCCCGGATCACGACGGCTCCCGCTCCCACAGTGGCCTCCGTTCCAATCCTGATTCCATCTATGATGGTGCAGCCAATTCCCAAAAAAGTTTTCCTTCCCACAACCGTATGACCTGCCATGGAGACCTTGGGACAGACATTCACAAAGTCCTCCACCACACAGTCGTGCTCAATATCTGCCTGAGTATTTATGATGCAGCCTGTTCCTATGGATGCATAGGCGTTTATGACGGCGTAAGGGTGTATGGTGCAGCCTTTTGCTATCCTGGATAAAGGGCTTATGACTGCCGTGGGATGAATGATGACAGCAAGGGGAATTCCCAGGGATACAAGCATGGATATTTTCTTTTCGCGCAGTTCATTGCTGCCGGTGGCAACAATGACCTCATCATAGGATTTCAGGACCTGGTCCAATCCATCGTCTTCCCTGCGGATCAGATATTCCGGAATGGCACGGTGTCCCTTTTCTTTCAGTTCCATAAAATCAATCCGGCTATACCGGTTCATGGCCAGTGCGCAATCCAGTGTTACAATTCCCTGGTCACCTGCGCCCCATATGAGCAGGCGTTTCACCGGTTCGCCGGTATTCCTGCCTTTCCTTTCACTACCTTTCATTTCATCATTTTTCATTTCAACATCACCCATTTTCCCATCCTCCATTCCTTTTTTCTCCCTTTCAATCTCCCTATTTCACCATCGCCATTGCTTAACCTACGTTCCGCAATTTTTCACACCATCAGCTCAAATAGTAAACCAGATATCCCTTTTTAGAGGAAAATCCCATCCTCTCATACATGCCAAGTGCCTGTTCTGAGGAATTGAGGCACACCATTTTGGCCTCTCCCCTGGCCTCCTCCATCAGCCTCTCCACCATGCGGGTGGCAATGCCCTGACGTCGGAATGCCTCATCCACCCATACATTGGTTATCTGTCCCACTCTTCCACTGGGATTCTCATTGGAAGGCAGTACATCGTAAAAATACAGGGTGGCCGTGGCCGCCAGCTCCCTGCCCGCATATCCTAAAAGCGTACGGCAGGCATTTTCCTTCATTTTAATTTCATAAAACCTTCGTATGGCATCCTCCAATTTTGTTCCTGCCGCACATTCAGAAAACATCCTCAAATCCCTTATCCGCATACGTACAAGAAAATCCAATTCATCCATGCCGGCAAACCGGTATTCCAGCTCCATATTAACCTCCCTATCCTCCCTGTGGTTTCTTATCCATATTTACATCTCCCGGCTGACAAATCTTACATATCTTCGCAGGGCATATTCCCCGTCATGTGCCTCTCCCGCAAATGGTGATGACATGGTTCCGGCCCTGGTAATGCGCGCCACGCCGCCGGACGCCAGAATCTTCATAAGCTTAGGCCGCCTGTCCTCCCTGCAAATCAGTCCTGCTGTCTGGAGGTACCTCTTATGGCGTCTTAAGCACCCAAACAGCTGCCCCTGCGGCAGGCGCTTTACCAGACAGTTTCCAAACATGGGAGACAGCTCCAGCTCATGGTCCCCGCAGGCCGTAAGGCTGCAGCCCTTTCCCGGATACAGCTTCCTCATTTTCTTGTTTCCATACGCCATCTGTTCCAGCCTGTCATTATACTGCTGAAGCGCCAGGGCTGCCTCTGCCATATTCACGGAGCCAAACCGGGATTCCACAGGCCGGACCGTGGAATCTTTCTGTAAAATGTCCGGCTGGAACAGTGATAACAGTGATACATGCCCCGTGCTGGAAAGAACAGCCCTCTCCATATACGGAAGAAATTCCCAGCAAAACTCATTCACATCATCCATACGCTCCGTATCCAGAAATATAGTCTGACAGGAACTGCACAGCAGCTGCCGTGTGGACACTATATGCTCAGCCAGAGCAGACAGCTCCTTATCCTTACACTCATAACCTGAGATATATATAAATCCAAGCTTATGCCCCCATTCAATGAGTCTGGTTCCTGGCGGCGCGCTTCTGCGCACAGCAGCCACCGCAGAATCTCCTCCCCATACCACAATGCCATCAGCCATTTCTTCCATCCGCCTCATGGCAGGCAGGTCCCCGGACGAGGTGTCAAAGACATAAATGTAATCCGCCAGAGCGGGTTCCAGACGGATAAGACGCAAAATAATATCCAGGGACAGTCCTCCATCATTGCCCGGAAGCTTTAATATATTCACATTTCCGGTAAGCAGTCCCTCCACAATGCTGAATACAGGCAGCCCTTCCATATTTCCGGCTGTTATGTGCAGGAGAGTCCCCAGGGGGAGTATATGAGTTTCCATTTTTTGTAATTCCGTATAATGATATACTTCATGGCTCGGGCCAGGTCCGCACTCTGTACTGCCTCCCGGTTCACTCTTTCGCCCTTTGCCTGCCTTTACTCCCAGTTCTGTTTCTATCTTATATTCCAGACATTCCCGGCTGAGAAACCGGGTCAGATATCCCAGCCAGGCCGGTATCCACGGGTTTCCGGCTTCTCCGGCCGTCTTTCCCCGCGCAGCGTTCTCCAGTTCCTCTCTCAGCTCCTGCCCCAACCGAACCAGCCCGCGAATGACCTTTTCCTGCTCCAGTCCGCGTCCCTGCCTGGTATCATTGATTCGGGCCTCCAACTGCCCCAGCAGCTCTCCCTGAAGCATGGTATCATATACCCTTCCCTGAAACAGAATCACCTGGCAGCCTCCTTCCCATATGTGCCATTCAGGATATCCTGGGCCCCGGCCGCGCAGGTCTTAATACCGCTTACCCCTGCCCGCCCCAAAAGCTCCAGATAAGGAGCGTCAATCCCGCAGCCGCACTCCCTTCCCTCATGGAGCACTCCCACATCATCCGTCATCACACTCAGAACCGGAACCGCCTTTATCATAGGCGTGATAAGATTGACCAGACCAGGCCTGCCATATCCCAAAGGCTCCATGGTCTTTATATCCCGTATGATGACCTGGCTGTACACCGGAACATGAAAATGATGGTTCCTGCAATCACAATACAGCACCGGATGTTCCGCCGCACTGAAAAATTCCGCAACATCCTTGTCCTCTATTCCAAGCACACGGCGCGCAAGTCCATAGAGAACCTCCTTGTTCACCTTCTGTCCCTCAAACTGTTTCCAGCCGCCGGAAAGAATCATTTTGGAGCCCCCCGGCAGCGTAAGGTGTATTCCCCGCTCCTCCATCTGCTTCAAGACAAAATATGCATAAGACGGAAAGCCCAGTATCCTCACAGGCACGGCCCCATGGCTGTACCGGCAAAGCCGGTCCATAACATGCTCCAGATTCGGGATATACTGTCCCTGACGGTATATCAGGGCATAATCCCTGCTGAGAGGCGGTGCGAAAAAAGTGGCCCCGAAAATACTTCTGGCAACCGCCGTGCGGTTATCTCTGTGGGGTTCATAGCCGAATATAACGTAACGGGCCGGTCTGAGGGACAATAATCCCCTTTTTGATACAGTGCGCGCCACCATACCCAGACCGCACAGCAGCGCGCCGCCGTCAAAATTCACCTGGCTGGCAGTTCCTGAAGTTCCGGAGGATGTGGTTTTAAGCCAGGTACACTCCGGGGCAATGGAATATATGGCATGATGTTTGAAAAACAGGGTGGGCAGAACAGGAATTCTCCCTATATCCCGGCTGCTTTCCAAGTGTCCCGGCCGGAATCCTGACCTCCTAAGGATTTTTCTGTATTCCCGGCAGTGCCTGTAATGGTAAGCACAGTTCTCCCTGACTGCGGAAAAAAACATCTGCTCTGCGCCCTGTCTGTCATAGATATTCTTTGTCCAGAAAAGCCGGTATCTGCTTAACCTGCCTCTTGTGATTCCGTATCCTTCCATATAGCCTCCCAATATCCTTGCGGTACATTGTTCTTTCCTGCTGCCAGCCCAGCATCCCCTGGCGCTCCCGTATTTTGGACACGGTACAGAACTCTGCCAGCGTCTCCCGGTATCCGCCGTCCCCGGTATCCCGGTTTTCGCTGTGTGTTCCCATCCGTTCTGCAGTATATCCTGTATCCGGTATTCCCGGTCCAAAGCAGCGTATATCATAGATCCAGGAATCCGCGCCCCTATCATCCCCCCGGCTGTCTTTCCTGTAATCTAATATACGCAGCTCGGCGATGAGCGCATTATCCTGCATCATCCCACGCACTAATTCCACTTTCACGCCATCCTTACTGACAGCATATCCATTTTCATCCTCCAGAACATATACAGGATACGGTGATTGGGCTATAATTCCAAATCCCGGGGCAAACTGATATGCAGGTACGGCACCGGATACGTCCTGTGCGTTTTGCCGTCCCTGCCCGCACCCGCCGCACCCCAGGAAAACCAAAAAGATTCCCGCAAGGATTCCCACCATAACGCCTGCTCCCTTGGCCCGTTTTCTCCCCCAGCCACATTGCTTCACAGTATTCCCTCCATTCCCCTCTGCCCAAATGAAATTTACTATATTATCCAGTATATTGGACCAAAGAAAGCAAGTCAATGGAGGGCACCGGATATTAAGGATATCTTCATAAAATGGAATAAAATCAAACCGTATGTATTTATGTTGACAGGTGTTAACATATCAGATATACTATATATTAACATACGTTAACATGGAGAAATGTAATATGAATACAGATACAGGCGGGAAAAAACCATATCATTTTGGTAATTTAAAAGAAGCACTCATTGAACAGGGAATTGCGTTAATCCACGAGGAAGGAATTGAAAAGTTTTCTCTGCGAAAGGCGGCAAAGAAAGTAGGCGTATCAGCGGCTGCCTGCTATAATCATTTTGGAAACATGGAGGAGCTGCTCCGGGAAATGTATACTTATGTGATTGACAGATTTGCAGCCGCTCTGAAACAGGCGGTTGAAGATAATCCCTGCCATCATGTTACCATCTCAATGGGCGTGGCCTATGTGGAATTTTTTGCAGAGTATCCACACTATTTTAATTTCTTATTTGACAGTGAATATCTGGGCATACAAATAAAAGAAACAGAAATCACATGGAACAGCTCTTTTACTCCGTTTGAAATTTTTGTAACCGGCGCAAAAAGAGGAATGAGGGAACTAAACATTGATGAAAATGAATTAAGAGATGACCTTTTGGTAATGTGGGCAGCCGTACATGGCCTGGCAGCCATGGCTAACATGAAGGGTGTCCAGTATGACAGCGGTGATTGGGGCGCTCTTACAGAGAGGTTACTGCTCAGCAAAGTAATGCTGTGACATATGCAAAAGGAGGAGGAACATATTATGACGGAAATAGAAGCAATCAGAGCAAGACACGCAGTCAGGAATTATACGGCGAAACCGCTCTCACCTGAGATTATTGATGAACTGAGCCAAGAAATTGAGCAGTGCAACCGGCAGGGACAACTGCACATCCAGTTAGTAACGGAAAATGAGGATGCGTTTAAAACCTTTATTCCCTTATTTGGGCGGTTTAAAAATGTAAAAAACTATATTGCTCTGGCAGCCAAAAAGCAAGGCGATTTTTACGTGAAATGCGGCTACTGCGGAGCGCGGCTTATGGTTAAAGCGCAGCAGGCAGGCCTTAATTCATGTTGGGTCACAAATACATACAATGCAAAAAAATGTCCGGTTACGTTGGCTCCTGATGAGGAACTGGTTGGTGTCATTGCGATTGGTTACGGCACCACTGACGGTACGCAGCATAAGTCAAAAAGCATGGAACGTTTATGTAAGCCATGCAGTGATAAATGGTTTACAGATGGCATGAATGCGGCCGTACTTGCTCCAACCGGTCTTAACAGACAGAATTTTTTTATCGAAGCAAACGGGAATACCGTATCCATCCGCACAAAGGACAATCACCCTATGTCCCAAATCAATACCGGAATTGTGAAATACCATTTTGAGATTGGCGCCGGAAGGGAGAATTTTAATTGGGAATAATTGAAACACATATTTTTCCAGAGTAAATCATGTGGATGCATCAGAATGGATACAGGGAGACGGCAAGCCTTTTGCCGTCTCCCTGTCCTCTATTTTTTCACAGGGAAGAAAATTTCTGTCTCCCACTCTTCCGGCGGAAGCTTGTCAAACTGGGTCTTGCGGTAAATCTCGTAAGGCATCCCATTCATATGATAGCCATTAGCGTTAATCCAGGCCACAATGGCGCCATAGGCATCCGGCAGTCCTGAATAGGCGCCCTTGTGTATGGTAGTTGCACACAGACAGCCCGGCATGACAAAATCAGCCTTATCCCGCTCTGTGATTCCCACTCCCAGCTCGATATCGCTGTAAGCCGGGTCAAATTCCTGGTCATGGTAGATGGCCATTACCACTCCGTTTATGGTCATGTGTTCCCTGGCAATCTTTTCATATATCTTCCCGTAATATGTGCCGAATTCCTCCACTGACATCTTGTTTCTCCGGGTAACGAGAACCTGTTCCTCTGCTTCCTTTATCTGAATCTCATAATTGTTCTGATAACTCATAATGTCACCTGTCCTTTCAAATTCTTCCAGATGATACCCCATTTCCCTTATGGTTATGGAAATATGCTCCATCTGCCGCTCCAGGCGGAATCTTTGTTTGTACAGCTGCCGCAGCAATTCCCTGCTGTCCGGGATGGTAAGCAGAGCCTGGATTTCCGTAAGGGAAAAACCATACCGTTTCAGCCTTCCAATCAAAAGCATGGTGCCAATCTGAGAGTCCTCGTAGTACCGGTATCCGTTTATCTCATCTATTCTCTGGGGCTTTAAAAGGCCTATCTTATCGTAGTGACGCAGTGTTTTCACACTCACCCCGCACACTTTTGACATCTGTCCTATGGTCAGCATGGTCCGCTCCTCCATTCATGTTCTGTTTACCTGATTCGAATCTGTTCCAAGTATAAGCTCTGACCTAAGGGCAGAGTCAAGAGGTTGTTTATAAAAAACTCTCTGAGCCTCATCCCTGTCTTTCCTCAGATTCATAAATATACAGCCCGTATGATGCCGGAAATCACCACAGCCAATAATACCATGAAGATCAGGATATAAAGCATCCTGTCATTCTTTGGCAGGTCCGCTGTTTTATCCAATCCGGCCCACTTTACCCCCTTATCACGGCAGAAGTTGAGAAATGCATCCATCTCCCCCAAGTCCTTAAACACCCACTTTGGAACCGGGATACACTCTATCCCGCGTCCTGTCTCTGTATTCAGGAAAAAGAATGTGTCCTCTGTTTCAGCCAGGCAGTTATAATCCTCCCAGCTGTACTCTGTAAATGCCAGCCCTCTTTTCATGCGGATTCCATTTACCCCAATCGAAATTTCCCACCTTCCAATCCCGTCTGACGGCATCCATCCGCTCATCATCTGTTTCTTGTAAAATGACTCGGACAAACCATGGCCCCTCATATAGCTCAAAAGAAGCATGGTCAGAAAAACCGCTGTCAGGATGGCGCTGTCCGCTATCATACCAATGCTCATTCCGCATAAGGCTGCCACGATTCCCGTTACCCGGAACACTTTTTCTTTCTTTGCACCGTATAATTTTTTTACCCGAAGTCCCATCTGCATCCCCTGAATCCAGGCGTGGGACCAGGCCCTCTGGTCCATAAAAAAATAAAAGTTAAAAACGCCTTCAGCAACATGTCCGTCATCCTCCACTGCCTGGGGATTTGTAAATTGGTCCAGAAACCGGTCCATGGTTTCTCCGTCCGGAAACATACGTTTAGGAACAGCCAGAAACACATAGTTTTTTCTTGCAGCAGGCCTTCCCAAAATCAAAACCCTGGGAGTTTCAGCCCGATATGTATACCAGGAACACGGAATCCTGCTTTTGTCATTTTTACAACACAGGTATCCTTTTTCCACCTTGTATTCCCTGGGTTTCAGGAATCCCAGCCTGCTGCATTGCCAATACAGAAGAATACACGAAACAGCCAGTATTCCGCCTGCAAAAAGACACCAGCAGAACACAGCTCCCCCCAGATATCCCAGCCCCTTTCCCATGACGGCCATAAGCATTCCTTCTCCAACGCCTGCCAAAAGGAGCATTCCAAATACTGCCACGGCCAGCTTTTGTGACCATATTCCTTTTACAGTAACGTTCACACAGTATTCCGCCAATTCACCTTTGGTCATCTGGAATTCCAATTCTGTTTCAACCTTCTCTCCTTCCATCTCTTTCCCCTCTTTCTATGTCATGCCTTTGGTTTTCAGTTAATGCTTTCCTCCATTGTACCATGTAACGGAAAAAGACCCCAGCACTTTCTGCCGGAGCCTTTCATCCATTTATCTCTTATACTTAATCTGCTTAATCCATCTCAGCCCTGAACCGCTCTGCCTGTTCCGCAATCAATTCCTTATCCTCGAAGTAATTGATCTTCATGGCCCTCTTCATCTCAGCCAGGGTCTGGGCTGCCTTCTGCTCTGCCCTGCGGCTGCCTTCTTCCAGGATACGGTAAACAGCAGGAATGTCCCTGGCAATTTCCTTGCGGCGCTCACGGATGGGCCTCAGTTCATCCTGAAGCACGCTGTTGAGGAACCGTTTCACCTTCACATCCCCCAAACCGCCTCTGGTGTAATGGGCCTTCAGTTCATCCAGGTTCTTGTAATCCGGCAGATATGTTTCAAAATGCTCATCACGGCAGAACGCATCCAGATAAATGAACACAGGATTTCCTTCCACCTGTCCCGGATCCTCCACCCTCAGGTGATTGGGATCCGTAAACATGGACATGATTTTCTTCTTTATCTCATCCTCGGAATCAGACAGATATATGCAGTTTCCAAGGGATTTACTCATTTTAGCCTTGCCGTCTATACCGGGCAGGCGCAGACACGCCTTATTGTCCGGCAAAAGGATATCCGGCTCCACCAGGGTATCCCCGTAAACACTGTTGAACTTATGGACGATTTCCCTGGTCTGCTCAATCATGGGCGCCTGGTCCTCACCTACCGGAACCGTGGTCGCCTTAAAGGCGGTAATGTCCGCTGCCTGGCTGATTGGGTATGTGAAGAAGCCCACCGGAATGCTGGCCTCAAAGTTGCGCATCTGAATCTCGGATTTTACGGTAGGATTGCGCTGAAGCCTGGATACGGTCACTAAATCCATATAGTAAAACGTCATCTCGCACAGCTCAGGCACCTGTGACTGGATGAACAGAACGGATTTCTCCGGGTCCAGTCCGCATGCCAGGTAATCCAGAGCCACCTCTATGATGTTCTGACGCACCTTTTCCGGGTTGTCCGCATTGTCTGTCAAAGCCTGGGCATCGGCTATCATAATATAAATCTCATCAAACTCCCCTGAATTCTGCAGCTCCACCCTGCGTTTTAAAGAGCCTGCATAATGTCCTACGTGAAGCCGTCCTGTGGGGCGGTCACCGGTCAGTATAATCTTTCCCATCTGATATATCCCTCTCATTTCCTCAGCGTCAGGCCATCGCTGGACTGAACGCTGTTTTTTACTTGTACAGAACATGCCTGAAAATCCCCTTACGCCAGCCGTTCTCCCCACGGGAAAAACAGCAGCAAAAAAATGGCAATTTCAAACATTATCTAGCATAACCCAAAGATGAATTCCTGTCAAGAATTCCCTGTTCCGGTCCGGGACAAACCTCCATGGTCCGGGCCTGGTTAAATGCCCCGGCTTTTGCAAGGCAGCCCAATCCCCTCTCCTTCCATAACCGTATTAAAAATCACCGGCAGCCTGGCGGTAAATTCCTCTCCCCTCAGATGCTTAAGGGGCGCAGAAAGTGTTTCCGGCATGACCAGCCGCCAGGAGTGAAGGAGCTGGGACCGGACCGCGTACTTCTTTTTTACTGCATCGTTTAAGCTGCGGCTGCCATACTTATAATCTCCCACAATCGGATGACCAATGGACGCCAGATGGGCGCGAATCTGATGGCTTCTTCCTGTAATCAGGGTCACCTGCAGCAGTGTGAATGTTTTGTTGCCGGACAGCGGCAGATATTCGGTCATAATGGGGACGCTGTCCTCCACTTCCAGAGGAAAAATGCTTACGGTATTCGTGCTCTCATCCTTTTTCAGAAAACCTGCAATCAGCTGTTTCTCCTTTATCTCGCCGGCAACCAGACACTGGTAATATTTGTGTATGCTTCTGTCCTTAAATACCTCATTCATCACCTGGAGGCCTGCCAGGGATTTTCCGGCCACCACCAGCCCGCTGGTATTTCTGTCCAGCCGGTTGCAGATAGACGGCTTAAAGGTGCGCAGCTGGGATATGGGGAGTTTTCCTGAATCAATGAGATAATTAAGGATATATTCGTTCAGGGACATATCGCTGTCCTTTGCCTTCTGCGACAGCATGCCGGACGGTTTGTTCACCACCAGGATATGCTGGTCCTCATAGACAATGTCCAGACGCCGTCCTCCCTCCCGGTCTCTGGAGCCCTGGTGTTCACCGCCTTTTCCCCGGGCCTTTTCCCGTTTCTCATGGGAGGATGCTCCTGCGCTGCTTTGGTCTCCCGGCTGTTTCGCATATCCGCCCATATCCGGGACAGAAAACTTTTCTATGGTCTCATCCGAGAGGAACAGCTTTACCTGGTCCCCCTCTTCCAGCCGTTCGGAACCATCGCATTTTCTGCCGTTCAGCGTTATGTTCTTTTTACGCATCATTTTATAGATAAAACCCTTACCGGCCTGGTTCAGATATTTTGTGAGAAGCTTATCCAGCCGCTGTCCGGCCTCATTCTGGGTAACTGTCAGTGTCTGCATATGGCGGCACTCCTTTGTAGGTAATTATTCATTCATGAAGCTCATGACTGCCAGAAGCAGGCGGTGGGGCATCATCTTGCACAGCAGACGGAACGCCTTCATGGTAATGCCGTAGACCGAAATCTCTCTGCCTGCAATGCTGTCCCGGATGGCCTTTTGAACCACCCGCTTTGGATTTGCCATGACCAGCCTCTTATAGAGAGGAATCACGCCTGTGGATTCGGCAATGTCAAAGAACTCTGTTTTGACCGGTCCCGGACACACCGCCGTCACATAGATTCTCCGGCTTCTCAGTTCCTGGTTCAGGGCCCTGCTGTAGCTGAGGACAAATGATTTTGTAGCCGCATAGATGGCAAATCCGGGCTGAGGCAGGAACGCCGCGGAGGATGCATACTGGATGATTCGGCTGTTGCATTCCATATAGGGCAGCACCATGCGGGTTACGGCGCACAGGGCCTCACAGTTTAAAGCCACCATGTCTGTCTCGCTCTTTAAGCCCAGCTCCTCCACCTGCCCAATCATACCAAAGCCTGCTGCATTGACCAGAAATTTTACCTGGGGCTTCCTGGCACTCAGTGCCCGCAGGAGCACGTCCCTGTCACGCTCCCTTGTAAGATCCAGTGCAAATTTGCGCAGGGGCACCCCCACCTGGCGGTCCAGTTCATCCAGGCGCTCTCTTCTTCTGGCTATGATCCAGATCTCGTCAAAGCCCTTGAAATGTTCCCACAGCTGGATGATGGTTTCCCTGCCCATACCGGAGGACGCTCCGGTCACTACAGCAATCTTCATACCTTTCACGTTCCTTTCTTTTTGTGGATGTTGCGTATGGTTTTCTTAGGCCTTCTGGCTTCTCCTGCTCCCTGGCCTGCCGCCTTATGTCCGGTTCCTCTCGCCTTTCCCGCCGGAGTGGCCTTTCCCGCTGGAGCGGCCGTCCCGCCGTCCCTGTTACCGTTCCTTGGACGAATCAGGCATTTTTTATCATATCCGATTAAATCCGTGCGCCCTGCGATTTTAAGGGCTTCCGTCACCAAATCATAATTCCTGGGATTCCTGTACTGAATCAGAGCCCTCTGCATGGCCTTCTCATGGGGATTGACCGGTACATAGACCTGTTCCATGGTCCGGCAGTCATATCCCGTGTAGTACATGCAGGTGGAAACCGTGGAGGGTGTGGGGTAGAAATCCTGTACCTGTTCCGGCATATATCCCAAATCCCTGAGATACTCAGCCAGTTCCACCGCCTCCTTCATGGAAGAACCCGGATGGGAGGACATGAGATAGGGCACCAGATACTGCTCCTTGCCCAGCCTCTGGTTCATCTCCTTATACTCCTTCACAAACTGGCGGTAAACGCTGTTCCTGGGCTTTCCCATGCGGGTCAGCACCTTGTCCGCCACATGCTCCGGCGCCACCTTAAGCTGACCGCTGACATGGAACTCACACAGTTCCTTTAAAAATTTCCGGTTGGAATCCGCCAGCACATAATCAAACCGGATACCGGAACGGATAAATACCTTCTTTACTTTTGGAAGAGCCCTCAGCTTTCTAAGCAAAGCAATATAATCGCTGTGGTCCGCCCGCAGGTTCTTACATGGTTCAGGAAAAAGACACTGGCGGCCCGGACACGCGCCGCTTGTCAGCTGTTTTTCACAGGCAGGGAAACGGAAATCCGCGGTGGGGCCGCCTACATCGTGGATATAGCCCTTGAAATCCGGTTCCTCGGTCAGAAGCCTTGCCTCCTCCACCAGGGATTCGTGGCTTCTGGCCTGGATGATGCGGCCCTGATGGAAGGTCAGGGCGCAGAAACTGCATGCCCCGAAACATCCCCGGTTGCTGATCAGGCTGAACTTGATTTCCCGGATGGCGGGCACGCCTCCAAGCTCCTCATAGGAGGGATGGTAGTTCCTCATGTAAGGAAGAGCATATACCTCATCCATTTCCTCCTGGCTCAGTGGCTTGGACGGAGGGTTCTGCACCACAAACAGCTGATTCCCATAAGGCTCCACCAGACGTTTCCCGGAAAACGGGTCCGTATTGCTGTATTGGACATAGAAGCTCTTTGCATACTCCTTCTTGTCCCTTAAAAGCTCCTCATAGTCAGGAAGCATCTTATAATCATAGACAGATTCCAGGCTTTTTGTCTTATATACCGTACCGTCTATAAATGTAATATCCTTCACGTCCAGCCCGCTGTCCAGGGCATCGGCAATCTCCACAATGGACCGCTCTCCCATGCCATAGGATATCAGATCCGCCTGGGAATCAAGCAGCACGGATCGCTTCAGCTTATCAGACCAGTAATCATAATGGGCAAGGCGGCGCAGGCTGGCTTCAATTCCGCCTATGATGACAGGCACATCCTTATACGCGGACCGTATCAGATTGCAGTACACCACTACGGCATAGTCGGGCCGTTTGCCCATGACGCCGCCCGGTGTGTAGGAATCTTCCTTCCGCCGTTTTTTGGACACGGAATAGTGATTCACCATGGAATCCATGTTTCCCGCCGATACCAGGAAGCCCAGCCTGGGCCTTCCCAGCACTTCAATGCTCTTTTTATCCTTCCAGTCCGGCTGGGAAATGATTCCCACCTTATATCCGCGTGCCTCCAGCAGCCGGGATATGATGGCCGTGCCAAAGGAAGGATGATCCACATAGGCGTCCCCGGACACATACACAAAGTCGCACTGCTTCCATCCTCTGATGCTCATATCATTCCGGTTCATGGGTAAATAATCGTTTTTCATCCTGCCGCTCCATCCAATAATTCATAATAATCCCTGATATAGTAATCTGCCAGCTGTTCCTTCTCCGCCTTCATCTCCAATGAAAATGCATCCTCCACAGCAAAGACAGTCATGCCCGCATTTTTTCCAGCCTGGATGCCGGCAGGCACATCCTCAAATACCACACAGTCCTCCGGCGCCACCTTAAGGCGCTCAGCCACATTCAGATATATATCCGGAGCAGGCTTGCCGGCAGCCACCTCACAGGCTGTTGCCACCACCTTGAAGTACCTGCGGATGTCCAGTGAATCCAGCACCGCATCCACCATGGCCCTTCCGTTGCTGGTGGCAATGCCGGCCACCAGTCCCTTTCCTGAGATAAATTCCAGGAAAGCCCGCGCTCCCGGCTTCAAGGTTACTTCCTTTCTGTACTTCTCTATGGACATCTGAATCCAGGCGTTCTTTATCTCATCCAGGGATTCCTTTAACCGGAACCGTTCCTTAAAATACACCGCAGTCTCAGAAAAGCTCATTCCCTCGATTTCCTTCTGCAGGTCATCCGGACAGGCAAGACCAAACCTGGCCAGGTATTCTATGTCAATCGCCTTCCACATCCACATGGAATCCACCAGAGTGCCGTCCAAATCAAATATAACTGCTTTTTTCCTGTTTAACTTCATCTTTCCCTATTTTCCTCTGTCTATAAACATGTTGACAAGTTTTCCGTGACTCTTATTCTGTGACTCCTATATAGTTATACACGGTTTCCCCGGTTCCCGCAATCCTTTATGGAAGCCTCCTCCTGCAGAGTCAGGGGACGGTATTCCCCCGGTTCCAGATTTGGGTCCAGGATAAGGGGTCCCATGGATATCCGTTTCAGATACTCCACCCTGCACCCCAGCGCCTCAAACATCCGCTTAATCTGATGGAACTTTCCTTCCCTTATGGTAACCAGTACTTCCTGCGCGTCTTCCTCCTGTCCTGCTCCTTTTAGTATCTTAAGCTCTGCCGGAAGGGTCATGGTGCCGTCCTCCAGTTTGATTCCTTCCTCAAACCGCTTTACGGCATCCTCCGGCAGCCCTCCTGACACATGGGCCAGATATACCTTATCCACATGCTTTTTAGGCGACAGCAGATTGTGGGCCAGCTCCCCGTCGTTGGTGATGAGAAGAAGTCCCTCCGTGTCAATGTCCAGCCTGCCCACCGGAAACAGGTCTTTTCTCAAAGCCTCCCTGATAAGACCCACCACCGTCGGGTATTTCCTGTCCTCGGTGGCAGACACCACGCCCTGGGGCTTGTTGAGCATATAGTACTCCATTCTGGCGTACGCCACCCGGCTCCTGTCCACTTCTACAATATCTGATTCCGGGTTCACCTTCCGGTCCGCGTCCTTTACCGCCTCTCCGTTCATCCGGACGCGTCCTTTCTTCACCATATCCTTTACCTGGGTACGAGTCCCGTATCCCATCTCAGCCAGAAACCGGTCAAGACGCATCGGTCCGTTTTTCCTGCCTTTATCAGCCATCGGTCCCTTTCCTCCCATTGCGTTGTTTAACTTTAGATGCTTTCATACGGATGGCTACTGCCATCTCCAGCCGGGATAGTACTTATTCTTCAGGCTCATCCCCGTACCTTTGGCCCAGCCAAGAGGAAATCCCTCCATGGCTGCCAGGCACCATCCCTTAACCGGTCCTTCATCCCCTTCCAGGGAAATAGTCTCCCCCTTCAGATAGCGGAGTACCCTGCTGTCACCCGCAGGGAAGCTGACGGTATTCGGAAACTGCCCGGCCTTCATGGACATGGCCAGGGCCTGGGATGGCTCAAACCGTCCTTTTTTTAGCTCTCCCAGAAAAAGCCCCGTGCGCAGGAATCTCAGGGGCAGGTTCCATGCAAGTCCCTCCGGCAGATAGTAGACATTGTCCTGGTGTATGACAATCCGCCCATAATCCCATTCTGCGCCGCTCTGCCTTAAAAATGCATCCAGCTCTTTTTCCTTCTCCACAGCCCGGACCCGCTTCCTGGCTGTTCCGGAGTCCATGGGCGGCAGTATCTCCTTACCCCCGTCATCCCCGCCCTTTTTTCGCATCAGGGCCAGAAAATGCCCCTCCCCTTTTAAGCGGTGCGGAAAGAGCCTCATGCAGCCGGGAAGCCCAAACCCGCCGCATGCTCCCGGCACTTTATCAAGGTCCAGACAGCACAGCTGCATCTGCGGAAATTCCTCCAGGACATAGGCCACATTCCCCTCATCCTCCTCCACGGAAAACGTACAGGTAGAATACAGCATATATCCGCCCGGTCTGAGCATGGCTGCGGCCTGGACAGTATCTGGCGCTGGATGGGCACATAGTATTCCGGTCCCTTTTCATTCCAGTCCTTCACCATATCCTCATCCCGGCGGAACATGCCTTCCCCGGAACAGGGGGCGTCCACCAGTATCTTATCAAAAAACTCCGGCCACACGCCGGCCAGCTTTTCAGGCGCTTCACTGGTAACGCAGATGTTTGCCGCACCGGCCAGCTCCAGATTTTTAAGAAGCGCTCTGGCCCTGGAATAGCTGATGTCATTGGACACAAGCATTCCCCGGCCTTTAAGCTTTGACGCCAGCTCTGTGCTCTTACCTCCCGGTGCAGCGCAAAGGTCCAGTACCCTGTCTCCGGGAACCACAGGCAGCATGGCTGCCGGGGTCATGGCGCTGGGTTCCTGGAGGTAATAAAGCCCGGCGTAATAGGCCGGATGCTTGGAGGGCCTTAATACCTCCCCGTCCAGCGTCCCGTCATAATAAAAACCATTGTCTGCCCACGGCACCGGCTCCAGGTTCCACGGCACCAGTTCAGCCAGTTCCTTCGGGGAAAGCTTCAGCGTGTTCACCCTGAGACCGGGCTTCCACTCCTCTTTGAAACTTTCCAGGTACTGCCCGAACTCCTCCCCCAGAAGCTTCTGCATTTTCAGCAGAAAGGCCTCCGGAAGCTGTCTCACATCCGTCATATCATCCGCCCTCATTTCTTTATAACAGTACAGGTCAAAACTGTCACAATTGTATTTATCATATCACATCCGCCGTGATTCTGCCACCGTGCGTTTCTTTCCGGGAAATCCTGGAAATTTTATAAAAGTAATAGGGCACAATGGGAACCAGGGCCGCCAGCCAGGCCGCCGGGTCCGCCAGGCACACTCCCACATACCCGAAGCTTCCTGCCACTGCCGCTACAATAGCAACCCTGGCAATCAGCTCAAACACGCCTCCCATCATGGGCATA
>ULXK01018109.1_pt1 | contig 16489 bp, 16 predicted proteins | sample 1961201 | NCBI WGS metagenome assembly ULXK01 (sample SAMEA4835836, study PRJEB28245) | human gut metagenome | biome: gut microbiome; material: fecal sample | place: Denmark | collected 2008
GGGCAAGTCCAACGTCGGAAAATCCTCTGTCATCAATAAGCTCCTGCTTCGGAAGAACTTCGCCCGCGTGGGTGAGGCTCCCGGCAAAACGACGCACATCAACTTTTTCCGCATCGACAACAAGCTCTATCTGGTCGATCTGCCGGGCTACGGCTACGCCAAGGTGCCTATGGCGGAGAAGGAACGCTGGGGCAAGCTGATGGAAAAGTATTTCGCAGCCGAGGATACCATCGATTACGGCGTGATGATCGTGGACGCGCGGCATAAGCCGACGGCCAACGACGTCATTATGGCCGATTACTTCAAGGCCAGCGGAAAGCCCTTCGTGGTCGTCGCCAACAAGATGGACAAGCTAAAAAAGAGCGAGATCGAACCGAATCTAGCCTGCATCCGCGAGACGCTGACGCTGCCGGAGACGGTCGAACTGATCCCGTTTTCGGCGGAAAACGGCCTCGGCCGGGAAGCGCTTCTGCGCGTCCTCCTGCGCGTCGCCGGAGAATGAGCAAAAAAGCAATCGAAATGATCGCCCGGAGCGGCTGCGCGCCCTCCGGGCGATTTTCCTATCGCCGCGCCGGAGAAGGCTATGTGCGGCGGCGGAATGCCGGGGATATGCGCGGATTCCTGCCGCAGGAAATGCGATTTATGGCCGGATACGATGCCTTTCCTTGCCAAGCGGCGAAGAATATGCTATACTAAACTGAAAATCTGTATCAGGGACGGGATGGCATGGAGAAATTTCAGGCATGGGTGCAGCAGCTGGATTTTACGCAGCTGTGGGAAATGCTGATCGTCGTCGCGGCGTCGCTCCTGTGCATCACGTTCCATGAAACCTGTCATGGACTTGTGGCGTACTGGATGGGCGACCCGACGGCAAAGAAGCAGGGGCGGCTGAGCCTCAACCCGCTGCGGCACATCGATATCATGGGCCTTGTCATGATGGCGGTCTGCCATTTTGGCTGGGCGAAGCCGGTGCCGGTCGATATGCGCAATTTCCGCAGGCCGAAGGCCGGAATGGCGCTCACGGCGCTGGCGGGGCCGGTGTCGAATGTCCTGCTTGCCTATGTGGCCGTCCTGCTCGCGTCAGCCAGCGCGGCGGTCTACATGTGCAGCTGCAGTAAGGTGGTATACTATCTCTGGCTGTTCTTTTTTTACTTAGAGATCATGAGCGCGGGCCTTGCCGTGTTCAACCTGTTTCCCATCCCGCCGCTCGACGGCTCGAAGGTGCTTTTTGCTGTTCTGCCGGATGCGTGGTACGGAAAGCTGATGCGCTATGAGCGCTTCGGAATGGTTCTGCTGGCAGTTCTGCTGCTGACGGGCGTGCTGGACACGCCGCTGGGCTTCCTGCGCGATGGGCTGACGGGCGCGCTCGAAGCGATCGGAACTTGGCCGGCAGATCTGATTTTGAATGCTTTTGGAGCTTAGGAGCGCTGCATGAACGAACCTGTTTACCATCTGGAGGGCGTCGTCCACGCGCGGGCGGAGAGTCTTGAGGACTTTGACGGCCCGCTGGACGTGATCTTCCTGCTGCTCAGCAAGAATAAAATTGAAATTCAGGACGTCAGCATCAGTTCCATTCTCGAACAGTATCTGGCCTATCTTGATGAAATGAAGCGCATGGATGTGGAGATCGCCAGTGAGTTTACCGCGATGGCCTCGCATCTGATGCTGATCAAAACCAAAATGCTGCTGTCCGCCGCCGAGCAGGAGGAGGCCATGAGCGAAATGGAGCTTCTCATCCAGTCGCTCGAGCAGCGCCAGCGGAAGGAAGCCTACGGAAAAATCCAGGGCGCCGCACAGTTCCTTGCTGCGCGCAACGAGATCGGCCTTGGCATGTTCGTCAAGGAACAGGAGCCGCTTCAGCGCGATAACACCTACCGCTACCGGCACGACAGGGAGGACCTGCTGCTGGCCCTACAGGCCATTGAGGAACGGGAGGCACGGCTTCTGCCGCCGCCCGCGGAGAATTTCAAGGGCATCGTCGGTACGGAGCCGTATCCGGTCACGGTCAAGGCGGCGGAGGTGCTGCGGAGCCTGATCTCACGCGGCGTTTCGAAATTCCTGAGCCTTTTCCGGCTCAGCCGGAGCCGGTCGGAGATCGTGGCGACGTTTCTGGCAGTTCTTGAATTATGTAAACTTAAATCCATCTCCATCGACGCCGAGGATGCGGACGGGGATATGAACGTGACGTACCTCCGGATGCCGGAGGAGACCGTCGCAAAGGAATAAGTGAGGCCACTATGGAGCAGAATGAATTACAGCGGACGCTGATGGCGATTTTATTTGCCGCCGGAGAGCCGGTGAGCGTGCAGCGCCTTGCGCAGACGCTGGAGCGCGACCCGGACGAGATCCGGCGCGAGACGCGGCAGCTGATGGACGCGCTGTCGTTCCATCGAAGCGGCATCCGCATCGTCCAGCTGGAGGATGCGTTTCAGATGTGCTCTGCCGCCGAGCAGGCGGAATTTGTCAGCCGGACGCTCGAAACGAGAAAGCCGCCGAAGCTGTCCCAGTCGCAGCTGGAAACGCTGACGGTCATAGCCTACTATCAGCCTGCGACGAAGGCGTATGTCGAGCAGATCCGCGGCGTGGACAGCGCCTATTCGGTCAGTGCGCTGCTGACCAAAAAGCTGATCTGCGAGGCGGGGCGGCTGAACGTGCCCGGGCGGCCTATCCTGTATCGGACGACGCCGGATTTCCTGCGCGTGTTCGGGCTGGAATCGCTGGACGAGCTGCCGGAGATCGACAAGACGCAGCTCCTGTCGCGGCAGCAGCTGCGCATCGAGGCGGAGCAGACTACCGCAGCGCCTGCGGACGAGGAAACAAGCGGAGATAAGCCGGAGGAAGCCGTATGACATGGTGGATGGTCCTGCTGCTGATTTTCGGGATCCTCTTTCTGATCGGCTGCATCCCGGTCGGCGTGGATGCGGCCTATCTCGGCGGGAGCTTTACGCTGAAGGTCAAGATCTGGCTGCTGCGGCTCCAGATTCTGCCCGCGAAGCCGAAAAAGCCCAAAATGGAGAAAGCATCTGCCGCAAAGGACGGGAAAAAGCCTGCCGGAGGCAAAGACAAAGCCCCGGCTGCGAAGGAAGCGCAGACGGCAGACGGCGCGGAAAAGCCTGCGCAGACGACGCCGAAGAAGGCGTTCCTGACGGGCGGCGTGCAGGAGATCCTGGATCTGGCGCGGCTTGCGGCGGATACGCTGGGAAATCTGCGCCGGAAGCTCCGGATGGAAGAACTGATGCTGCGCGTCCGCTTTGGCGGCGGAGACGATGCAGCCAAAACGGCTATCCTCTACGGACGGGCGTGGGCCGTGATCGGTGCGCTGCTGCCGTGTCTGGAACGCATTTTTGTGATAAAAAAGCGTGACATCGGCGCGGAGCTGGACTATAATGTAGATGAAAAAATGGCGGTCGATGCGCATATGGTGCTGACCATCACCATCGGACGCGCGCTGGCGCTTGCGCTTCGGGCCGGGATCGGCTTCTTGAAGATCTATCAGGCATATCAGGATAAAAATAAAGGCGGTGCAGTACATGAATCATCCTCTGAGTGAAATGATGTCGAATTCCATGAGCAAGATCAAGGATATGATCGACGTCAATACCGTGATCGGCAGCCCCATCACAACACCGGACGGCGTGACGCTGATCCCCATTACAAAGGTATCCGTCGGCTATGGCGGCGGCGGCTCGGATTTTGCAACGAAGAATTACCCGGCCAACCGCGACAACGCCTTTGGCGGCGGCGCTGGCGCGGGTGTGACCATCACGCCGATGGCGTTCGTGGTCATTCGCGGCGAATCCGTGCGGATGCTTCCGGTCTCGGAGCCTGCGTCCACGTCGGTAGATCGGATCGTGGAGCTGGTGCCGGATATCCTCGACCGCATCGAGGGCATTGCGCGGCAGTTCAAGGACCGCAAGACGGAGGGCTGACGCATGATTTCATCCCCTGCGGGCAAGCTAACCGCGGGTGATGAAATATGAAAGGAAAGATCCTGAGGACGGCGGCGGCCTTGTCCGCCGCCGCTTTTTTGATCGCGCCTGTGCGGGCGGCGGAGCCATCGATCCGTGCGCAGAGCGCGATCTTGATGGACGCGGAAAGCGGCCGCGTCCTGTACGAGCTGGACGCAGATACGCGCAGCCGCATCGCCAGCACGACGAAGATCATGACCGGTCTGCTGGCCTGCGAGACGCTGGCGCTGGACGCGGAATACGCCGTCCCCGCCGAGGCGGTCGGGATCGAAGGCTCGTCCATGTATCTGCGTGCCGGTGAGCGCGTGACGGGGCGGGAGCTGCTCTATGGATTGATGCTGCGCTCTGGCAACGACGCGGCGGTCGCGCTGGCGATTTTGTGCGACGGCTCCGTGGAGCGCTTTGCCGCGCGGATGAACGCACGGGCGGCAAAGCTCGGAATGGAAAATACGCATTTTCAGAATCCAAACGGCCTGGACGAGGAGGGGCATTTCTCCACAGCGCGGGATCTGGCAAGGCTGGCCCGCGCAGCGATGAAAAACCCGGACTTCCGCGAGGCGGCCGGTACAAAAAACGCAAGCTTCGACCAGCGTGCACTGACGAATCACAATAAGCTCCTATGGAGCTATCCGGGTGCGAACGGCGTCAAGACCGGCTATACACGCGCGGCGGGACGCATCCTCGTCAGCAGTGCGGAGCGCGGCGGCAGGCACCTGATCGCGGTCACGATCTGCGACCCGGACGACTGGAACGACCACACAAAGCTGCTGGACTATGGTTTTTCCGCATTTGAAAAGCATACGTTCCTCAGCGCTGGCGAAGCGGTGGGAACGGTGCCGGTCGTCGGCGGGACGAGGGAAAGCGTGAACGCCGTCTCCGGCGGGACGCTTTCGTGGCCGCTCCGGCCGGAGGAACAGACGGAGCTGCGGGTGCATCTTCCGCGTCTGACGTTCGCGCCGGTTTTGCCCGGCCCGGCGGGGTGGGCGGAGCTGCTTGTGGATGGCGAAGCCGTTCGCAGCGTGCCGCTGTATTACCGGCAGACGATCGCGCCCATACCGGAAAAGAGATTTTTTGCAAGACTATTTGGGGGATAAGATGGAAGAACGGTTACAGAAGATCCTGTCGCGCTACGGAATCGCCTCCCGCCGTAAGGCGGAGGAGCTGATCTCGGAGCGCCGCGTGCGCGTCAACGGAAATACGGCCTCGCTCGGGGATACGGCGGTGGACGGTGAGGACGTGATCGAGGTGGACGGCGTCCGGCTCAAAAAGGAGCCGGAGCGGCTGTACCTGATGCTCAACAAGCCGCGCGGCTATGTGACGACGCTTTCCGACGAGAAGGGCCGGAAAAACGTTTCGGAGCTGGTTCAGGACTGCGGCGGGCGGGTCTATCCCGTCGGACGGCTCGACCTGTACTCCGAGGGACTTCTTCTGATGACGAACGACGGCGAATTTGCCAACCGGATCATGCACCCGAAAAAGGAGATCGAAAAGAAGTATCTCGTCTGGGTCAGCGGCTATCGGGAGGGCTGCGAGGAAACGCTCCGCCAGCCCATCGAGATCGATGGCCGTATGACGCAGCCGGCGAAGCTGCGCCTGCTGAGCCGGAAGGACGAGACGGCGCTTTTTGAGTTTGTGATCCATGAGGGACGAAACCGTCAGCTCCGCCGCCTGTGCGAGGCGGCGGGCCTGCGTGTGACGCGCCTGCGCCGGATCGCGGAGGGACCGCTGACGCTCGGAGAGCTTCCGACCGGTGCGTGGCGTCCGCTGAACGGACAGGAGCTGGAGACGCTGGAACGCGCACTGGAAGGCCGGTAATGCGAAGGTTTCGCGGTCTGCCAATAGAAGCTAAAAACTCCATGACTTTTTTCGCGCGGATGCGGCATTCCTGCTTGCAAAATCCGCGCGTGAATTGTAAGATATAAATAATTTCTGCCGCAAGGCAGGCGTGGGAGGCAACGGATGGCTTCTGATATTCTTACGACGATTCACGATCAGCTGCGCACCTTCTCAAAGGGGCAGAAGCTGATCGCCAACTATATTCTACAGTCCTATGACAAGGCCGCCTTCATGACCGCCAGCCGCCTCGGAAAGACGGTCGGCGTTTCGGAGTCCACGGTCGTGCGCTTCGCCGTGGAGCTTGGCTTTGACGGCTATCCCAGCATGCAGCGCACGCTTCAGGAGCTTGTGCGGAACAAGCTGACATCCGTGCAGCGCATTGAGGTCGCAAATGACCGCATCGGTAATCAGGACGTGGTCTCCACCGTTCTTCAGGCGGACATCGATACCCTCCGCAAGACGAGCGAAACGCTTGACCGCAGGGAGATGAACGAGAGCGTGGAGCTGATCTTGCAGGCCAAGCGTATTTACATCATCGGCGTCCGTTCGTCTACGGCCATCGCCGATTTCCTGAATTTCTATTTCCGGAATATTTTCGAGAATGTGTCGCTGGTCTCATCGACCTCTACAAGCGAAATGTTTGAGCAGATGCTCCGCGTCGGCAAGGGGGATGTCGTGATCGGCATCAGCCTGCCGCGCTATTCGAGCCGGACGGTCAAGACCATGCAGTACGCGAAGGACTGCGGCGCGGCGACCATCGCCATCACCGACAAGCCGGACGCTCCGGCGGGCAAGCTTGCCGACCATGTGCTGGTGGCCAAGAGTGATATGGTGTCGATCGTGGACTCGCTGGTCGCGCCGATGAGCGTGGTCAACGCGCTGATCGTCGCGGTGAGCCGCCGACGGGAGGAGCAGGTCTCCACGACCTTCAAGAATCTGGAACGCCTTTGGGATGAGTATGACGTCTATGAACGGGTGGAATAACAGCGTATTTGTCGTCGGCGGCGGCGCCGCCGGGATGATGGCGGCCATTACGGCCGCAGAAAACGGCGCGCAGGTCACGCTGCTGGAACGGAATGACCGGCTGGGCAAAAAGCTCTACATAACCGGAAAGGGCCGCTGCAACGTGACGAACGACTGCGCGCCGGAGGATTTTTTCCCGAACGTACCGCGCAATCCGCGCTTTCTCTACAGCGCAATTTACGCATTTCCCCCGCGTGAGGTTATGGCGTGGTTTGAAGCGCGCGGCTGCGCACTGAAAACGGAGCGCGGAAACCGCGTGTTTCCGCAGTCCGACAAGTCGGCCAGCGTGATCGATGCGCTGCGCGCGGAGCTGCGCCGTCTCGGCGTGCGGGTCTTGCAGGAGCGGGCGCTGGATATCGTGACGCAGGACGGGGCCGTCTGTGGAATTGAGACAGACGGCGGCTTTCATAAAACGGAGCGCGTGATCCTTGCGACCGGCGGATGCAGCTATCCGCAGACCGGCTCGACAGGCGACGGCTATCGGATGCTGGAAAAGCTGGGCCATACGATCGTTCCACCGGTCGGCTCACTGGTGCCGCTGGTGGAAAAGGGCTACGACTGCAAGCAGATGCAGGGGCTGGCGCTGAAAAATGTGGCGCTGCGGCTCGTGAATCAGAAGGGGAAAACGGTCTTTGAGGAGTTCGGCGAGCTGTTGTTCACGCACTTCGGCCTCTCCGGGCCGGTCGTGCTCAGCGCAAGCGCACACATGAACGAAAAGGACGCATATACCGTGCTGCTCGATCTCAAGCCTGCGCTGGACGAGCAGAAGCTCGATCTGCGCCTGCTGCGGGATTTTGAGAAATTCCAGAACCGGGATTTTGAAAACGCGCTCGTGGAGCTGCTGCCGAGATCCATGATCCCGGTGATCGTCCGGCGGAGCGGCATTCCGGCGGAGGAGAAGGTGCATTCCATTACGCGCGAGCAGCGCCGTGCGCTGCTGGAGCTGATGAAGCGTTTCCCGGTGGAGATCTCCTGCAAGGCGCCGGTCGAGGAGGCCATCGTCACCTCCGGCGGCGTCAAGGTCTCGGAGATCGAGCCGGGAACGATGCAGTCCAAGCGGGTGCACGGACTTTATGCCGCTGGAGAGCTTCTGGATGTGGACGCCTACACGGGCGGCTTCAATCTCCAGATCGCATGGGCGACCGGACGCGCGGCGGGCCTTGCCGCAGCGTGCGAAGAATAAGAGGGAGGATGTCCCATGAAAAAGAAAACCTTCAGCGTCGCCATTGACGGCCCTGCCGGTGCCGGAAAGAGCACGCTTGCGCGCGCAGCAGCGAAGGAGCTTGGCTTCTATTATGTCGATACCGGCGCGATCTACCGCGCCGTCGGCTATCATATGTGGATGATGGGCATCGGCCCGAAGGACGCGGACGGCATCCGCCGTTTTCTGGACGACGTCAATCTGTCGGTGGAATACGACGATGACGGGATACAGCACATGATCCTCAACGGAAAGGACGTCACCGACGAGATCCGAACGCCGCTCATGTCGAGCTACGCCTCCGGCGTGTCGGCGCAGGCCTGCGTCCGCGACTTTCTGCTGGATATGCAGCGGGAGCTGGCGCGGCGGCATAATGTCGTGATGGACGGGCGGGATATCGCAACGGTCGTCCTTCCGAACGCGGACGTGAAGATCTTCCTGACCGCCTCGCCGGAGATCCGAGCGAAGCGGAGATTTGCCGAGCTTCAGGCAAAGGGTGAGAAGACGACCTTGGAAAAGGTGCTTTCCGACATGAAGGCGCGGGATAAGCAGGATTCGACCCGCACGGTCGCGCCGCTGCGGTGCGCGCCGGACGCGGTGAAGCTGGATACCTCTGGAATGAACCTGGAAGAGGCGAAAAACGCCATTCTGGAGCTTGTCAGGAGGAAGCTTGGATGAAATTCTGGTATCGCGTGTGCTTTGTTCTGGTGCGCGTGGGGCTGTTTTTCTGGCACCCGGTGCTGCGGGTGCAGGGACTTGAAAATCTGACAAAGGGCGCGGCCGTGCTCTGCGGCAACCACAGCAGCGCCGCCGATCCGCTCTGGATCATTCTGGCGCTTCGCCAGCCGGAGCTTTTCCGCATCATGGCGAAAAGCGAGCTGCGGCGCGCGCCGTTCATCGGATGGGTCATGGAGAAATTCCGTGTGATCTTTGTACACAGGGGCGAGCATGACACGCAGGCGGTGGAGGAATGCGTCCGGGCGCTGAAAAGCGGGGAAAAGCTGCTGCTGTTCCCGGAGGGAACGCGCTGCAATGGGAACAAGCACGTCCGGGCAAAAACGGGTGCGGTGCGGATGGCGGCTGCCGCCGGCGTACCGATCACGCCGATCTTCGTGACGCGCAATAAGACGCCGTTCTGTCCGATCGACGTGATCGTCGGAAAGCCGATCCGCGTGGACTGCGCGCCGGACGCATCGAAAGAGCGCCTGCAATTGGAAGCGGACGAGCTTCTCAGAACGATTTACAGCTTGGGCGGTGACAGCTATGCAGATCATATTGGCGAAAACAGCGGGCTTCTGCTTCGGAGTTGACCGCGCGGTCTCGCTGGTCGAGGAAGCCGTCCGGGAGGGCAAGCGCGTGGCGACCCTTGGCCCGATCATACATAACCGGCATGTGATCGAGCGCTTCACGGCGCTCGGCGTGCGCGAGATCGCCGCGCCGGAGGAAGCGCGGCCCGGCGAATGCGTGGTGATCCGGTCGCATGGCGTCACACGCACGATCATGGAGCAGCTGGCCGGAATGGACGTCGAGGTTATCGACGCGACCTGTCCGTTTGTGAAGAAGATCCATCGGATCATATCTGAGGCGAAGGAAAAGGGCCAGCAGCCGGTCATCATCGGCACGCGCTCTCACCCGGAGGTGCAGGCCATCGCGGGCTGGTGTGAGGAGCCGGTGATCTTCGAAACGCCGGACGAGCTGGCAGAATGGCTGCGAAATGGTGCAAATCGTACAAAAATTCCCATGCGGATGGTCTGCCAGACCACCAGTACGCAGAATTTATGGAAATCTTCCTGCGAAATCGCAAAAAAAGAGTGTACAAATTGCGAAATATTTGATACAATATGCAAGGCTACGGAGATGCGTCAAAAAGAAGCGACCCAATTGGCTCAGAAATGTGATGCCATGGTGGTTGTCGGCGACGCGAGAAGCTCGAATACGGGGCGTCTCGCTATGATATGCAGGCAGTATTGCAAGAATGTCGTGCTGATCGACAGCGCGGCTGAGTTGGATATGCTTCTTTTATCTAACGCGAAAACTGTGGGTATCACGGCAGGAGCATCAACTCCGGCGTGGATAATTAAGGAGGTAAACAACAAAATGAGCGAAGAAATGAAAGTTGAAACTGCAATGGAGGAGAATTTTGCCGAGCTTCTCGAGCAGTCCCTCAAGACTTTGAATAACGGGGATAAGGTCACCGGCACCGTCATGGCGATCGGCACCAATGAGGTCGAAGTCGATCTCGGCACGAAGCACACCGCTTACATTCCCGTGGAGGAGTTCACCTCCGCAGATCCCAGCGCCAAGATCGAGGATCTTGTCAAGGTCGGCGATCAGGTCGAGGCTGTTGTCGTTCACGTCAACGACGGCGAGGGTGTTGTCCGTCTGTCCAAGAAGCGTCTGGAAGCAGGCAAGGCTTGGGAAGAGATCGAGGCTGCCGTTGAGAGCCGCGAGATCATGGAAGGCGTTGTCACCGAAGAGAACAAGGGCGGCGTTGTCGTCAATGTGAAGGGCATCCGCGTGTTCGTTCCCGCTTCCCAGACCAACGTTCCCAAGGGCGGCGATCTGGGCGCGCTCGTCAAGAGCAAGGTTCAGCTCCGTATTACCGAGGTCAACCGTGCCCGCCGCCGTGTGGTCGGCTCCATCCGTTCCGTCGCTTCCGAGCAGCGCAAGGCCGCTCAGGAGAAGATCTGGAGCGAAATCGAGGTCGGCAAGCACTATACCGGCGTTGTCAAGTCCCTGACCTCCTACGGCGCGTTTGTCGATATCGGCGGCGTGGACGGCATGGTTCATGTTTCCGAGCTTTCCTGGAACCACATCAAGAACCCGGCTGAGGTCGTCAAGGTCGGCGATACCATCGAGGTGTTCGTCATTTCCTTCGATCCGGAGAAGAAGAAGATCTCCCTCGGCTACAAGACCGACGCGACCAACCCGTGGACCATCTTCAATGAGAAGTACGCTGTGGGCGACGTTGTCAACGTCAAGATCGTCAAGCTCATGACCTTCGGCGCTTTCGCTGAGATCATTCCCGGCGTGGACGGCCTGATCCACATTTCCCAGATCGCTGACCGCCGCATTGCCAAGCCCGAGGATGTCCTTTCTGAGGGTCAGGAAGTCGAGGCCAAGATCATCGACATCGATCAGGAGCATAAGAGAATTTCCCTCTCCATCCGTGCGCTCATCGCTCCGGCGAACGAGTCCGAGGACGAGGCAGAATAATCACCTGAAACAGATCATGAAAACGGACTGGCTCTGCCAGTCCGTTTTTTTATAAATGGAGGAAATGAAAATGCTGATCCGTCCGGCTGTTCTGAATTTTGAGAAAATGGGCTTCGGCATGTTTGTCCATTTTGGCCTTTACAGTGTGCATGGGAAGGGCGAGTGGGCAAAATTCTGCCTGAAGATCGATGACGAGAGCTATGACGCGGCGCGAAAGCAGTTCTGCCCCAAAGCGGATTGGGCGGCTGATCTGGTGCGCACCGCAAAAGATGCGGGCTGCCGCTACATCACCCTCACGACGCGGCACCATGACGGCTATTCGCTCTATGACACCTGCGGCCTGAACGAGTACGATACCGTCCATGACTGCGGCAGAGACCTTGTGCGCGAATTTGTGGACGCCTGCCGCGCAGGCGGGATCGTGCCGTTTTTTTATCATACGCTGCTTGACTGGCACGAAAAGACGTATCAGACGGATTTTCTGGCGTACCTTCGCTATCTGCGCAGCAGTGTGGAGCTGCTGTGCAGGAACTACGGCGAAATCGGCGGCTTCTGGTTTGACGGTAAGTGGAACAAGCCGGACGCAGACTGGGAGGAGGACGCGCTTTACGGCATGATCCGGCGCTATCAGCCGGATACCATCCTCATCAACAATACGGGCCTTGAGGGACGCGGCCAGCTCGGAAACATCGAGCTGGACAGCGTGACCTTTGAGCGCGGAAAGCCGCAGCCGATCAACCTTGCGGATTCACCGAAGTATATCGCAAGCGAAATGTGCGAGGTCACCTGCGACCACTGGGGCTACGCGCGGGAGGATCTGAACATCAAATCCCCGGCGCTGCTCATCGAGGAGCTGTGCGACTGCCGCCGATACGGCGCGAACTTCCTTCTGAACGCCGGGCCAATGGGGGACGGCAGCCTTCGCCCGATCGACGCGGCGGCGCTGGGCATTCTCGGCCAGTGGACGGCACTCTTCGGCGAGAGCATCCACGCCCCACGCCCGTCCGGGATCGCAGTCAGCGGCCGCAGACGCGACTTCCTGCTTCAGGACGGAAAAAGCTATTATCTGTTCTGCTTCGGTCTGGACATGACGGCGGATGAGCACGTTGCGCTTCAGGCGGCAGGGAAGGCGGATGCGCAGTTCGACCTTCCCGGCGAGGTACGCTCCGCCGTCTGGCTCGACAATGGAGAGCCGCTCCCGATGGTGCAGAGAGACGGACACGTCACCGTCAGCCCGAAGCCGTTCGTCTACGGGCGCAGTCTGGTCGTCCGCGTGGCGAAGCTGGAGCTTGTATAGTGCCGGTAAGCAGGACTTTTTCTGTTTTCAAAAAGTTCGGACTGTTAAAGGATCGTGATCTGTGCTATACTAGTTTTCATATGGAAAACCCAAACGGAAGAGGCATGAAATGAACACGCAGCATTTACAATATATCATTGAGATCGAACGCACACGCTCCATTTCGCAGGCGGCGGAAAACCTCTTTCTCGGCCAGCCGAATCTGAGCCGCATCCTGCACGATCTGGAGGAGTCGCTTGGCTTCCGCATTTTCGAGCGCACCAGCCGGGGCGTCCGTCCGACGGAGCGCGGCGCAAGGTTCCTCAAGCACGCGCGCAATATGCTCCGCGAGATGGACTATATTGAGGCGCTCGGGCCGCGCCATGCCGTTCCGAACCGGCTGCGCGTCTGCATCCCGCGCTCTGCGAAGCTTCTGGACGCGACGGCGGGGTATCTTGCGTCGCTGCCGGAGGCGTCCGATCTGGACGCGCGAATTTTTGAATGCCACGCCCGCAGGGCGCTTGAGATCCTCTCCGCCGGGGAGGCGGAGATCGGTGTTATCCGCTTCCGCGTGGAGTACCGCGACTATTTTGAGGAGCAGACGGCCCAGCAGGAGCTGAGCCTCCAGATCCTGAGCCGCTACCGCTATCATCTGATCCTGCCGCACAGCCACCCGCTGGCGGAACGCTCCGTGATCCATACGGCGGATCTTGAGCTATATCCGGAGATCACACACGGCGACAATCTGCGTACACACAGCCGTCAGACGGACATTGCCTGCCGGAAGGTCTATACGGTGGATCGGATGGCGCAGCTGGCGCTGCTGCAAACGCTCACGAACGCCTATATGTGGGGGCCGGAGATGCCTGACCGGTATCTATGGCAGTTCGGCCTTGTGCAAAAGACCTGCGTGGACAATCCCATTATCTATCACAATGCGCTGGTGCTCCATCCGCGCTATGCGATGACCGAGATCGAATCGGGCTACGTTCAGCACATTATGCAGAAGTGCAAATAATGCATATCATAAATGATATGGGCGTGGAAGGAAAAAGCATTTCCTCTTTGCACATAAATTCGATATAATTTTATCGGTAACAAAAGAGCGAACAGCATTCGGTCTTATGCACCGCAGGGGAACGATTTTGAAAGGATGATTTTTATGAGCAAGATTACCGTCATTGGCGCGGGAAGCGTCGGCGCAACGATCGCAAACGATTTGATGATTCAGGGCATCGCCTCTGAGATCCTTCTCGTGGACATCAACAAGCAGAAGGCCTTCGGCGAGGCAATGGATATCTATCAGGGCGCGCCGTTCTGCTCGCCTGCCATCGTCCGTTCCGGTGAATATGAAGACGCTGCGGATTCGGATATCGTAATCATTACCTCCGGTATGCCCAGAAAAGCCGGCCAGTCCCGTCTTGAGCTGGCGCAGGCGAATGTCAACATCCTCAAGGATATCACGCCGCAGATCGTCAAGGTGGCGCCCAACGCCATTTATATCATTGTCTCCAACCCGGTCGATGTGCTGACCTATGTTTTCCATAAGATCTCCGGCCTGCCGGAGCGGCAGATCATCGGCTCCGGTACGATTCTGGATACAAGCCGTTTGCAGTCCGTGCTGGCAAAGCGCTTCCGCATCAGCCCGAAGAACGTCCATGCGCATGTCTACGGTGAGCATGGCGATTCCTCCTTCGTGCCCTGGTCGCTGGTACACATCGCCAACAACCATGTGAACGTCTACCGCGACAGCTCTCCCGACCGCGACCGCATCAAGTGGGACAACGAGAACGAGTATGCGGGCATCGAGGAGTACGTCCGTACCTCCGGCGGTCAGGTCATCAAGGCCAAGGGCGCGACCTTCTACGCCGTCGCCATGTCCGTCTGCCATCTTTGCAAGTGCTGCTTGAACACTGCCGGTACGGCGCTGACCATCTCGACCATGATGCATGGCGAGTACGGCGTTGACGATGTCTGCCTGTCTACGCTGGCCCTCGTTGACTACAAGGGCGTGCGCGGAAAGATCCTCAATCCCATGACCGACGACGAGGTTGCCAAGTTGCACCACAGCGCGGACTGCCTGAAGGAAGTCATTCGCCAGATCGAGATCTAAGGAACCTCTGAATAAACCCCCGACCGCGGACGACGGATCTTTTCCACCAATCCTGCGGTTTGAAAAACGAGAAATGCATACAGTATTCCATCGTTTTTCAAACCTTGTCTTGACGAAAAATCACTCGCCGTCCACAGCTGCTGATTTAATCAGAGCTTCCCTAAGGCGGCGCTGCCATAAGTGAAAGAGAACTCAGCCCCGGTGGTTTGATTACCGCCGGGGCTGACTTTACGTCGCTTTCTATCGTTTGTTACAGCTTCTGCAAAACGGCGCAGATGCGCGAAAGCCCTTCCTCCAGCACCGCACGCGGGCAGGCAAAGTTCATGCGCACAAAGCCCTCGCCGTTATGGACGAACTGTTCGCCGCCCTGTAGGACAACGCCCGCCTGCTCGCCGAAAAGCCGTGTAAGACCCGTCTGCTTCCCGGTATAGGCGCTGAGATCGGCCCAGGAGAGATAGGTGGCCTCCGGAACGGAAAAGCCGACCTTCGGGGCGTGCTTCGAGAAATAATCGGCGGCAAAGGCAAAATTTCCGTCGAGATATCTGCGAAGCTCCATCAGCCAGTCATAGCCATCCGCATATGCGGCAGTGGCGGCGGTCAGCGAGAGAGGGTTTTCGCCCTCGGAATGCGTTTTGTTCCACTCTGCGCGCAGCGCTTCGTCGGGGATCAGAAGCTCGGAGAAGTGAAGTCCCGCGATGTTGAAGGTCTTGCTGGGCGCCATGCAGGTCACGATCCGGCGGCTTTCCGGGAACAGGCTGGCCAGCGGCGTATGGCGCAGGCCGCTGCGCAGAAGGTCGCAGTGGATCTCGTCGGAGAGGATATACAGGCCGTTTTCCAGGCAGATCGTGCCGACCTTTTTCAGTTCCTCCGCCGTCCATGCGCGGCCCGTCGGGTTGTGCGGATTGCAGAAAATACAGAGCTTGACCTTTGGGTCGGCAGCCTTTTGGGCAAAATCCTCGAAATCGATCCGGTATTTGCCGTCCTCTCCGCGCAGCATGTCCGAGCAGACGTATTCCCGGCCCGCCTTGACGGCGGCTCCGCGGAAGGGCGGATAGGAGGGCGTCAGGAAGAGTACCTTTTCATCGGGCTGCGTGAGCATCGGTACAAGGTCACAGAGCGCGGGTACGATGCCGTGGGAGAAGCAGAGCTGCTCTTTCGGCGGCGTCCAGCCGTACATCCGATCACACCAGCGGAAGAAGGCGGTCGAGAAGCTGTCGTCGGTGATATCGGTGTAGCCGAAAATGCCGTGCTCCACGCGACGGTGGAGCGCTTCCAGAACGCAAGGCGGCGCGGCAAAGTCCATATCGGCGATCCACATGCGGATCACCTGATCGTCCGGGCAGGGGAATTTCGCGGTCTGCGCGTCCTCGTGAAAGACGGCGCTACGGCATTCGTCCACGCTGATCGCCTGCGTGTGGCGCCGGTCGATGCGTTCGTCAAAATTGATGGTCATGGCGGCTCCTTTCTGTATGGGAGTATTCTATTCTCATTATAATCCGCGCCGTCGAAACACGCAATGGGAAAAGTATGATCGGACTGAAATTGCAAAATGGGAATAATATCCTGCAAAAGTGTCCAGAATGAGGTTAAAACATTTCAGGAGGCTAATATGCGGGTAAAGGATTGCATGACGAAGCAGGTCATTTCCGTCGGAGCCGGAGAGCCGGTCTCCGTGGCGGCCAGACTCATGGCGCGCTACAACCTCGGCGCACTACCGGTGCGCGGGACGGACGGACAGCTCGAGGGAATGCTCACAGACCGGGATATCGTGCTCCGGTGTATTGCTGCGGAGCGAAGCCCCAAGGCGGTGCGCGTGCGGGAGGTCATGACGCGAAGCGTCGCGGCGGCTGCGCCGG
>ULXK01004912.1_pt1 | contig 15349 bp, 9 predicted proteins | sample 1961201 | NCBI WGS metagenome assembly ULXK01 (sample SAMEA4835836, study PRJEB28245) | human gut metagenome | biome: gut microbiome; material: fecal sample | place: Denmark | collected 2008
CAGAAGCGGAAAAATTAACTGCCGAAAGTCAGTTGTCTGAAATTTCAGAGACAATTAAAGAACTGGAAGAGGCAATGAAGAATTACCGTGCGGCAATCGGAGTTGTACTTACAGTTTCACCTACGAAAGAAGAACGTTCGATTGAAAAGTCGACGATAGGTATTAACCATCGATATGCTTTCAACGGATATGGCTCTTTTGACAGTACAAAGATGGAAATGAAAGAAGAGTTCACGGATCTCTACAAAGAAGCAGGATTCGGATCTATCCGTTATCCGGGAGGAACGATCTCGAACCTGTTCCGTTGGAAAGATACGATTGGGGATAAAGAAGACCGTGTAAATCAGATCCATGGCTTTTACAACAATCCGAATCAGGGTGGAATCGCTCCGAACTTCGGTTTGACAGAAGTTGCTGATTTTGCATATCGTGATGACGTTCAGTCAGAGATTGTTTATGTATACGGTTTCGGACGTGGTTCTGCACAGGATGCTGCAGATCTTGTAGAGTATTTGAACGCTCCGGCAGGAAGTAATCCGGGCGGTGGTGTTGCATGGGCAGATATCCGAAAAGAAAACGGACATGCAGAGCCGTACAACGTACGTTACTTTGAGATTGGAAATGAAAATAATCAACCGGGTACTGATGGAACAACATCTCAGCAGTATTGGATGATAGGAACGCAGGATGCCGAAAAAGCGTATGTAGAAGGTGGAGTTGCAAGCTTTACAAAACAGTATGCGGTGAAAAAAGATGACTGGAATAAGGCAGCATCTGTCAGTGACGGAACTGCAAATCAGGTTCGTTACATGCGTTATGCAAACCCGAATCCGATGACAGGAAAAGATGGAAAGACATTGGTTGAGAACTTTGAAGCTGTTCAAAAAGGAAGCGTTGAAGTATGGGTAGGCACTGACGGTGAAGGAAACAATCATAAATGGGAGGTTGTAGAAAGTCTTGACAACGCAGGAGCGAATGACCAGAAAGTGACAATCGACTACAGAGACGGATCAATCCACTTCGGAGACGGAACACATGGTAAAATCCCGGCGAAGGGACAACAAATCTATGTAACATATAAAGTTAAAAGAGACGGATTTGTAGCTGTTTCTAAAGCGATGAAAGATATGACGGCAGAGATTAACGAAATCAATGCTAAAAGCGGAAGTGCAGAAAAGGCATCCTGCTATGTATACTCCAGTTGGGAAACAAAAGGTTTTATTGATAAGATGGCAGCAGGTAACTGGAACGATTATTATGATGGTCTGACAATTCATCCATATTGTGGAGATCCGGGTGCGGATCAGGACAAAGGTGCGTTTTATGACTCGGCAATGCGTCTTGCGGAAAATGTAGGTATTCAGAAAGTTAAAAATTATGTAAACATGCTTCCGCAAGGAAAAGTTCCGGTTATATCTGAGTATGGTATTTTCAGATCTACATCGCCGCTTCTTCGTTCTCAGACACATGCAGTATATATTGCAAAAGTGCTTATGGAGTACGTTCGTCTCGGTAGTCCGTACATCCAGAAACACTGTCTTGTAGACTGGTATAGTAGTGGTGCAGACTCACTTGGACCTACACAGCAGGCGGTTATCCAGGCAGTACCGCAGACGGGCGCTAATCAGGGAACAGGAGAAGGGAACTTCCGTTTCTTCTCAACACCTTCAGCAAAAGTGTTCGAGTTATTCTCTAACTCATTTGCAAAAGGAACGAAAGTAGTCGGAACAGAGTTTGAACACGTAGAAACATTGGCAAACGGAACAAAAGCATATTCCGCAATCGCAAGTAAAGGTGATGACGGAACGTTGTATGTAACTGTAGTAAATACAGACCGTGAAAATGATAAGAAACTTCGCGTGAAAGTAGACGGCGTAGATCTGACAGGAAAAACAGTAGAAGTACAGACGCTCGCGGGTGAAAGCTTCGTTGATGAAAACAGCTTGGCAGAGCCGGATAAAGTAACGATTGAAAACTCAACAGTTACGGCAGAAGGCACAGATCTTGAGCTGACGGCAAAAGCACACTCCGTAATGTCAATTACAGTGAAAGAAAAAGTGGATCCGCCTGCACCGGAGACATATACAGTAACAGCAAAAGCAAACAATACGGACATGGGAACTGTAACGATTGACCCTGTAAAAGATAAATACAATGCAGGCGAAAAAGTAACAGCAACAGCGACAGCAAAAGAAGGATATGAGTTTGTAAACTGGACAGTAGCCGGTCAAGAAGTTTCTACAAAAACTACATATGAACTTACAGTAGAAAAGAACACAGAACTGACAGCTAACTTTAAAGCAAAAGCTCCGGTAGAAGAGAAGTTTACAGTAACAGCGAGAGTAAACGACTCTAAGATGGGAGAGGCGAAAATTGATCCTGACAAAGCAGAATATGTTAAGGGAGAGAAAGTAAAAGCCATAGCGACAGCAAAAGAAGGCTATGAGTTTGTAAACTGGACAGTAGCCGGTCAAGAAGTTTCTACAAAAACTACATATGAACTTACAGTAGAAAAGAACACAGAACTGACAGCTAACTTTAAAGCAAAAGCTCCGGTAGAAGAGAAGTTTACAGTAACAGCAAAAGTAAATGACTCTAAGATGGGAACAGTAAAACTTGATCCTGACAAAGCAGAATATGCTAAGGGAGAGAAAGTAACGGCAACAGCAACGGCAAAAGAAGGCTATGAGTTTGTGAACTGGACAGTAGAAGGGAAAGCGGTTTCTACAGAAACTACATATGAATTCTTAGTAGATAAGAACGTAGAACTGACAGCGAACTTTAAAAAGACAGAAAAACCGGTAGAGAAGGTTACAATAACAGTAAAAGCAAACGACTCTAAGATGGGAACGGTAAAACTTGATCCTGCAAAAGAAAGCTATGAAAACGGCGAAATTGTAACAGCGATTGCGACAGCAAAAGAAGGATACAAGTTTGTGAACTGGACAGTAGCCGGCAAAGTAGTTTCTGATAAAGCAGAGTACAAGTTTAAGGTTGACAGAGCAGCGGAGCTGCAAGCAAACTTTGTAAAAGTGTCAGAAGATCCGAAACCGGAGAATCCGAAGGATGAGGATAAAGCAGTTCAGACAGGAGACAACGGCGTATCACCGATCATTCCGCTTGCAGGGTTGATGTTAGCGGCAGGAGCGGCAGTCGTAGCTCTTCGCAAAAAAGAAGACTAATCTGAATATTTGAACAGTCTGAAAAACAGATCGGATAGCATAAAGATTGTCTTGATAAAAAGCAAAAAATGAAACAAAACCAGAGGCGCCGCGCTATGCGGCGTCTCTTTCTGTATAACGAATGGCGCGGGCTGAACTGCTACATATTTATAATCAGGTATCAAATAAAGATAGGAAAAGAAATAAAAATCGGTTATAATAAGTATAAGAAGGTTGACTGGTGGAGCAAATAAAAATGGATAGATATTTGAAATGAATGCTTATGAACGATTGATTTCGTGGAATAAAGGATAATGTTCATAAAATACAAATTTAAGGTATTGGAAAGTATGATTTTTAATAATAGAGAGTTGGTAAAAGAGGTGGTATATCTATGACAACAAGAGAGTTAGTGAGTCAATATGTTGAAGTGCTCTGTAAAATATACGGAAAACATTTGAAAACAGTTATTCTGTATGGTTCTTATGCAAGGGGCGATTATACAAAGGACTCGGATATAGATATTATGGTGCTTTTGGATTTAAGTGATATAGACATTAAAAAGTATCGTCATGAGTTATCTGGTGCAACCTATGATTTTAATATGGATTATGATGTAGATATTAAGCCGATAGCAAAGAATCAAGAGCATTTTAATAAGTGGGTAGAAGTGTATCCGTTTTATTCAAATGTGGCAAGTGAGGGGGTAAAGTTATTTGACGCAGCATAATGAAAAAGGCACAAGGCGAGATTTGGTTCTATATAGGTTGGAAGTTGCTAAAAGTGATATAAAATCAGCAAAAATTCTTTTAGATGCAGGAGAATGCAGGGGAGCGAATAACAGAGCCTATTATGGAATTTATCATGCTATTTCAGCTATTCATGCTTTAGATGGAAACGCATATAAGAGGCATAAGGATGCCCTTGCAAATTTTAATAAAAATTATATCAAGACAGAAATCTTCCCAAGAATTTTGGGAAGGAAAATTGCTGAGGCTGAAGAAATACGACATGCCAGCGATTATGATGACTTCTATATAGCGACTAGAGAAGAAGCTGAGGAACAAATTGACACAGCAGTAGAATTGGTTGAAAAAATAGAAGAATACGTCTTGAAAGAGATGGGATAATCGTTTTTGTATCATTCATGAAATATCTATGGAGATTTTTGAAGAGCAAAATGCATTGTGGGTATTAGAAGATACTGATATATATAAATATAGACTTATAGAATTGTGACAAAATAATATATTATTATCCTACACAGAAAGTGATATCGTTTGCATAAGCGCGGAGGTATCACTTTTTCGTTTGTGTTATAATCTGATATATAAAAATAAGAATAAAGAAAAGGAGACTGTTGCTATGAGATACATAGAAGAAAGGTGTTTTGATATGAAAGAAAACAAACGAACAATTTCTGTAGATTAACTTCTTTTTTGTAAAGATTGTGAAAATGAAACACTGTTTCTACATACGAAAAGACTCTATGCAGACAACGAAGAATATCTCTGTTATCCTCTAAACATTCTATTGTGAAATTACAGTGCAAATTGTCCGTAAAATGTGTTACACTTCTAATACAGCAAAAAATAGCTTTTGATTTATCACCGCAGGCTGATCGGTTTCTATAATGGCAGAACGATGAGCGCGGCGGAGCTGATAGGCTGATTTTTGTATGCTGTGTTGATATAGGAGGGAACGACTGTGGAAGCGTATACAAGTTTTGCGTATGTTTATGATACATTTATGGATAATGTTCCTTATGGCGAATGGGCGAGGCACATCCGCGAGAAGCTTTGCGAACATGGCGTGACAGACGGGATCGTGCTCGACCTCGGATGCGGAACAGGAACGATGACGGAACGGCTTGCCGGATATGGATACGATATGATAGGGGTCGATAATTCGGAGGAAATGTTAGAACTTGCGATGGAAAAGAAAACGGAGTCAGGATATGATATCCTCTATCTGCTTCAGGATATGCGCGGGTTTGAGCTGTACGGAACCGTTCGGGCGGTCGTAAGCGTCTGCGATTCCGTTAACTATATAACAGAACCAGACGAACTGGAAGAAGTCTTCCGACTTGTAAACAATTACCTTGATCCGAAAGGGATTTTTTTATTTGACTTCAATACTGTTCACAAATACCGCGATGTGATCGGTGACAGTACGATCGCGGAAGACCGCGGCGTGTGCAGCTTTATTTGGGATAACAGATACTATGAGAAAGAACAGATCAACGAGTACGATCTGACGCTGTTTATCGCGGAAGATTTTAACCCTATGGAAAATGCATATGTTTCAGAAAGAACGGCAGATTCGGAAGATGCTCTGCTTTCAGAAGAAGGAGCGGGTGACTTGGAAGATACTATGTTTTCAGAAGAAGAGGGTGGCGAAAACGGAAGTTTATATCGGAGATATACGGAGACGCATTATCAAAGAGGGTATACGCTTGCCGAGATACAAGAACTTCTGGAACGTGCAGGTCTTGTATTTATAGAGGCTTACGATGCGGATACGAAAGAGACGCCGAACGATACGAGCGAGAGAATATGCGTGATCGCCCGTGAAAACGGAAAATAAACAGAATGAGTAATAATAAAATAACGATAAATTCATGATAAATAAACAGAGCAAGCGACAAAAAGAAAATAGAATGAAGTAATGATAAAATAAAACAGAACAGGAGAAAGATTGATGAAAGATTATATTGTAAGAGCATCTGCGGCGAATGCACAGATCCGCGCATTTGCGGCAGTGACAACAGAACTGACAGAGGAGGCTCGCAAGCGTCATGAGACAAGTCCTGTCGCAACGGCGGCTCTCGGAAGACTGCTCACAGGCGGAGCAATGATGGGAAGCATGATGAAAAATGACACAGATATGCTGACGATACAGATCAAATGTTCCGGTCCGATCGGAGGTCTTACAGTGACAGCGGACAGCAAAGGGAATGTCAAAGGTTATGTGCATGAACCGAATGTGATTCTTCCTCCGAAAAACGGAAAACTCGATGTAGGCGGAGCGCTCGGACAGGGCGTAATGACGGTGATAAAAGACATGGGGCTTAAAGAGCCGTATTCAGGACAGACGATTCTTCAGACAGGGGAAATCGCGGAAGATCTGACGTATTATTTCGCTACGTCAGAACAGGTTCCGTCTTCCGTAGGGTTGGGCGTTCTCATGGAAAAAGACAATACGGTGCGCTGTGCAGGCGGATTCATTGTGCAGGTAATGCCGTTTATCGAAGATGAAGTGTTGAACAAACTGGAAGAAAATATTCAGAACATCCGATCTGTAACTTCTATGCTCGATCATGGACATACGCCGGAAGAAATGCTTGCGCAAGTATTAGAAGGACTTGATCTTGAGATTACAGATACGATGCCTGTAAAATTTTATTGCAACTGTTCAAAGAAGCGGATCGAAAAGGCAATTATCAGCATCGGTAAAAAAGATATTCAGTCAATGATCGATGATGGAAAAGATATCGAAGTAAAATGTCATTTCTGTAATGAAGCATATAATTACACTGTAGACGAGCTGAAAGAATTACTGAAAAAAAGCAGATAAGGCAGAAAATCAGGCAAAACAGTTATTACGGATGAAGATAGAAAATAGAGTAAGACGGCTTGTGCCGATGATGGGGAAACCAGAAAAGCCGGGAGCGGAAAGGTGGAGTTAAAGATGAGACATGGTTTTGTGAAAGTAGCGGCTGCCACGCCTGATATTCGAGTGGCAGATGTGGAATATAATACAGAACAGATATGCAGGGCGATCGATCAGGCATATGAAAAAGGGGCGAAGATCGTCGCATTTCCCGAATTATGCGTAACAGGATATACATGCGGAGATCTTTTTACGCAGAACGTTTTGCTGAACGCGGCATACGGCGCAGTGAAAAAGATTGCAGGGCATACAAAAGGCAAAAACATTCTGGCGTTTGTGGGAATGCCGCTTACAGAAGGCGGGAAACTTTATAACACGGCGGCGGCAGTCAACGATGGAAAAGTGATCGGATTTACAACGAAAACATTTCTTCCCAATTACGGAGAGTTTTACGAGATGCGTCAATTCACTCCGGGACCGGACAGTGTGAGGTGGATTCAGTTTGACGGAGAAAAGGTTCCTTTCGGGCCGAAGATCCTGTTTCAGGATGATGAGACGGCGGATCTTATAGTAGGCGCGGAAATATGCGAAGACGTCTGGTCTCCTGTTCCTCCGAGTATTGAGGAGGCTTTGGCAGGAGCGACGATCATTGTCAACTGTTCTGCAAGTGACGAAACGGTCGGAAAAGGAAGTTACAGAACCCGTCTGATCGCAGGTCAGTCCGCGCGCCTGATCGCGGGATATGTCTATGCGAACGCGGGAGAAGGAGAGTCAACGACGGATCTCGTTTTCGGAGGACATAATATCATTGCGGAAGACGGAACGATCCTCCGGCAGTCAGAACGTTATAAAAACGAGATCATTTATTCAGAGATCGATCTTGAAAAAATTGTAGGAGAGAGACGTAAAAATACGACGTTTTCACCGGAAAAGCTAAATTGCGGTTGTCCGGTAGTTGTGCCGTTTCATGTGGGAATATGCGATACTGTTCTTACGAGAAACTTTTCACAGCATCCGTTCGTGCCGTCTGACGAGGCGGCGCGAGCGCATATTTGTGACGAAATCTTGACAATTCAGGCAATGGGTCTGAAAAAAAGGTTGTCGCATACGAATGCAAAATCAGCGGTTGTCGGCATTTCGGGCGGTCTGGATTCTACATTGGCTCTGCTTGTCACGGCAAAGGCGTTCGATATGCTGGGACGGGATAAAAAAGAGATTATTGCGGTTACGATGCCGTGCTTTGGGACAACAGACCGCACATATAATAATGCGTGTGAGATGACGAGACAGACCGGAGCGACGTTGATTGAAGTGCCGATCGGAGAAGCGGTGAACGTTCATTTCAGAGATATCGGACATGATCCCGATGTGCATGATGTAACTTATGAAAATGCACAGGCAAGAGAGCGGACTCAGGTGCTTATGGATATTGCGAATCGGGAAGCCGGTATGGTGATCGGAACAGGCGATATGTCGGAGCTTGCTTTAGGGTGGGCGACATATAACGGAGATCACATGTCTATGTACGGCGTCAATGCGTCTGTACCGAAAACGCTTGTGCGTCATCTTGTTCAGCATGCGGCGGATACAACAGAAAATGAATCATTAAGACAGGTGCTTTATGATGTGCTTGATACGCCTGTAAGTCCTGAACTTCTTCCGCCGAAAGACGGAGACATAGCACAGAAAACAGAAGATCTTGTCGGACCGTACGAACTGCATGACTTTTACCTTTATTATATGCTCCGCTTCGGTTTCTCACCGGAGAAAATTTTTACTTTGGCGGTGAATGCGTTTGCAGGCGTTTATGAAAAAGAGACGATTTTGAAATGGCTGAAAATATTTTATCGTAGATTTTTCTCGCAGCAGTTCAAACGTTCTTGTCTGCCGGACGGACCGAAAGTCGGAAGCGTAGCTCTTTCGCCGCGAGGCGACTGGAGAATGCCAAGCGACGCATGCGCGGCGTTATGGCTGAAAGAGTTGGAACAACTGCAATAACTGTAAATAACAGGAATAACCGGAAACAACAAGGATAGATAGAAACAACAGGAATCATCGGAACATCTCTTTGGGAAACGAGGTGTTGACGGAACTGTTATATAAAATGAGTGGGAAAGTGTGAGAATATATGAAACTGATCAAGACAGAAGAAGCGGTCGGAAGTGTACTCTGCCATGACATTACACAAATCATTCCCGGCGTTGTAAAAGACGCAGTTTTCCGAAAAGGGCATGTGGTAACGCAAGAGGATATTCCGGTACTGCTCTCGGTTGGAAAAGAGCATCTGTATGTATGGGAGAAACAAGAAGGAATGCTTCATGAAAACGAGGCGGCGGAAGTTTTAAGACGAGTATGTCAGGGGAGATTTCTGAAAGCGTCAAAGCCGAAAGAAGGGAAGATTGAGCTGACGGCGGAAACAGACGGACTGCTTAAAGTTGATAAAGAAAAACTGAACGCGGTAAATGGGTTAGGACAAATCGTGATCGCATCACGCCACGGGAATTTTCCTGTGAAAAAAGGAGACAAGGTCGCAGGAATGCGTGTCGTACCTCTCGTGATCGAAGAAGAAAAGATGGAACAGGTTAACCGGATGTGCGGAAACGAACCGATTTTTACGATTCTGCCGTTTTGTCAGATGAAAGCGGCGGTCGTGACAACCGGAAGCGAAGTGTATCACGGAAGGATCGAAGATAAATTTACTCCTGTTGTAAAAGAAAAACTAAGAGAGTGCGGTATGGAAGTAATCGGCGATACTCTTTGCAGTGACGATGCCGATATGGTTACAGAAGCTGTGAAAAAGTGGATCGAACAGGGGGCGGAACTGGTTGTCTGCACCGGAGGAATGAGCGTCGATCCTGATGACCGTACACCTCTTGCAATCCGAAATGCGGCAGATGAAGTGATCACTTATGGAGCTCCGGTTTTACCCGGCGCGATGTTTATGCTCGCATATGCAGGAAAAGTTCCGATCATGGGACTCCCGGGATGCGTAATGTATGCAAAACGGACGATATTCGATCTGATACTGCCGAGAATTGCGGCGGGGGAACGGCTGAAAGCAGAAGATTTTACCGCGCTCGGAGAAGGCGGTTTGTGTTTGAACTGTCCGGTGTGTACTTTCCCGAACTGCAGTTTCGGAAAATAGGAAGAAAAATAAATCATAAAAGGAATGAGAGGAAAATTTTCGGAGGTAGTAAAATGAGAACCGGTATACAGGAAGAATTAGAATTGTATATGAGTAAATCTGTGGCGCAGGCATCAAACAGAGAGATTTATGAAGCGTTGCTTTTGTTTGTGCAGAAACTGGCGGCAGGAAAAGAAAGAGCTGCAGGGAAAAAGAAGCTTTATTACATTTCGGCAGAGTTTTTGATCGGAAAATTGTTGTCAAACAATATGATCAATCTCGGTATTTATGATGAAGTAAAAGAAATGCTCTTTCAAAACGGAAAAGATATATGTCAGATCGAGGAGGTTGAGCCGGAGCCATCTCTTGGAAACGGAGGGCTTGGGAGACTGGCGGCATGTTTTCTTGATTCGATCGCAACACTCGGACTGCCCGGAGACGGGATCGGACTGAATTATCACCTCGGCCTGTTCAAACAGGAGTTTAAAGACCATCTTCAAAAAGAGCTTCCGAATCCGTGGATTGAGAAACAGTCATGGCTGACAAAAACGGATGTTGTCTATCCGGTTTCTTTCAGAGGATTGAAAGTTAATGCAAGAATGTACGATATCGCAGTGACGGGATATCATGATCAGACAAACAAACTGCACCTTTTTGACATCGATTCTGTTGATGAGGGAATCGTGGAAGACGGAATTCATTTTGATAAAGAAGATATCGCAAAAAATCTGACGTTGTTTTTATATCCTGATGACAGCGATGAAAAAGGAAGGCTTCTGCGCATTTATCAGCAGTATTTCATGGTAAGCAGCGCCGCACAGATGATCTTGGATGAATGTGTGCAAAAAGGAAGTACATTGTATGATCTGCCGGATTATGCTGTCATCCAGATCAACGACACTCATCCTACAATGGTCATTCCCGAACTGATCCGGCTTCTTGTGGAAAGAGGGCTTGATATCGATGAAGCGATCGATGTCGTATCCCGTACATGCGCGTATACGAATCATACGATTTTGGTAGAAGCGCTTGAAAAATGGCCGATCGGATATTTAAAAAAGGTTGTGCCGCAGCTCGTTCCGATCATTGAGATACTTGATGATAAAGTTCGCAGAAGATTCAGCGATGAATCAACAGCCATCATAGACAGAAACGATACTGTTCATATGGCGCATATCGACATTCATTACGGATTCAGCGTTAACGGAGTGGCGGCGCTTCATACGGATATCTTAAAACAATCGGAACTGAATCATTTTTATAAAATCTATCCTGATAAATTCAATAATAAAACAAACGGGATTACGTTCCGCAGATGGCTTCTTCACTGCAACCCGCGTCTTACGGCGCTGCTTGATGAAACAATCAAAGACGAGTATAAAGAAGATGCCTCTAAACTTGTCAAACTGCTTGAATACAAAGACGACGAGACTGTTTTGAAACGCCTTTTAGAAATTAAAAAAGAAAATAAAAAAGATCTTGCCGCGTATCTGAAAGAGACACAGGCAATAGAGATAGACGCAGATACGATTTTCGATATTCAGGTAAAAAGACTTCACGAGTATAAACGGCAGCAGTTAAATGCACTGTATATTATTGATAAATATTTGGAGATCAAGGAGGGGATTCTTCCGAAAACTCCGATCACAGCGATCTTCGGGGCGAAAGCGGCTCCGGCATATGTGATCGCAAAGGATATCATTCATCTTATACTTTGCCTGCAGGAGATCATTAATAATGATCCGGAAGTAAGTCCTTATCTGAAAGTTGTCATGGTAGAGAATTATAATGTGACAAAGGCTGAAAAACTGATTCCTGCATGTGATATATCCGAGCAGATCTCTCTTGCGTCAAAAGAGGCAAGCGGCACGGGGAATATGAAGTTTATGTTAAACGGTGCAGTCACTCTCGGTACAGAGGACGGGGCAAACGTAGAGATACATGAACTTGTAGGAGACGATAATATTTTCGTGTTCGGAGCGTCAAGCGACGAAGTAATCGAACATTATAAAAAAGCGGATTATTCGGCAAAAGATTATTATAAAAAGAATCCGAAGATCAAAGCGGCGGTTGATTTCATTACAGGAAAACAGATGATGAAGATCGGATGCAAAGAAAGTCTGGAGCGTCTGCAAAAAGAGCTGATAGGAAAAGACTGGTTTATGACATTTCTTGATTTTGATGCGTACAAAAAGGCGAAAGACAAGGCGCTGGCGGCGTATACAGATCAAAAGGAATGGGCGAAAAAGATGCTTGTCAATATTGCCGAAGCAGGCTACTTCTCATCAGACAGAACGATTGAACAGTATAATAGAGATATTTGGAAATTAACCAGATCATAAGATTAAAGAAAAATATTAGTAAAACGGTATATTGATGAAAAGGGGGATGGTTATGGAACGGGCAAGCGGCGTGCTGCTTCCGATATTTTCACTGCCGTCAAAATATGGAATCGGATGTTTTTCAAAAGAAGCCTATCAATTTATTGACAGGCTTAAGGCGGCAGGGCAAAGTTACTGGCAGATTCTTCCGTTAGGGCCGACCGGATACGGAGATTCTCCGTATCAGTCTTTTTCTACATTTGCAGGCAATCCGTATTTTATCGATCTTGAAACGCTTACAGGAGAAGGTTTGTTGACAGCGCAGGAGTGCGAATACGGCTGTGAGGGAATACGGGAAGATAAGATAGATTATGAAAAAATATATAAGACACGGTTTCAAATACTTGAGAAAGCGTTTTCGTGTTTTGGAGAAAATGACGAATACCGCGCATTTGTTTCGGAAAATCAATTTTGGCTGGAAGATTATAGCCTCTATATGGCGATCAAAGACCGAAACGGCGGCGTGAGTTGGAATGAATGGGAAGAACCGCTTAAAAACAAAGAGTCACAGGCGATTGAAAATGCAAAAGCAGAGCTGTCGCGTCAGATTGCCTTTTACAAATTTCAGCAATATGAATTTGACAGACAGTGGAAACGCCTTCGCTCTTATGCGAACGAAAACGGCATAGAGATTATCGGAGATATTCCGATCTATGTTGCGTTTGACAGCGCGGATACATGGTCGGCGCCGGAGATGTTCCGTTTTAATGACGCTCTTGAACCGATCGATGTTGCGGGATGTCCGCCGGATGGATTTTCGCAGACAGGACAGTTGTGGGGGAATCCGCTCTACGATTGGGAATATCATAAAAAAACAGGGTACGACTGGTGGATTCGCAGGATCGAACACTGTTTCCGGCTGTATGATGTCGTGCGGATCGATCATTTCCGCGGTTTTGATGAATATTATGCTGTTCCGTACGGAGAAAAAACGGCAGTACACGGAAAGTGGATGCCGGGACCGGGGATAGAGCTGTTCCGGACGCTGGAAGAAAAGATCGGCAGAAAAAGGATTATTGCCGAAGATCTCGGCTTTTTAACTCCGAGTGTGATACAGCTTTTAAAAGAAAGTGGATTTCCGGGGATGAAAGTGCTTCAGTTTGCATTCGATTCAAGGGAAGATTCAAACTATCTCCCGCATACATATACAAGAAACTGCGTTGTATATACGGGAACTCACGATAATGATACGACAAAAGGATGGTATCACACGGCGGCAGGATCAACACGGCAGTTTGCAAAAGAATACATGTATAAGCCCCGTCTTGATGAAGATACGCTTGCGGGAGATTTTATTGCTATGGCAATGGGAAGCGCGGCGGATCTGTGCATCGTTCCGATGCAGGATTATCTGGGACTTGGAAGCGATGCACGAATTAATACGCCGTCCACACTTGGCGGGAATTGGGAATGGCGTATGAAACCGGGCGAGCCGGATGAAGGGACAGTTCGGGAGATGGAGCGAATGACAAAAATATACGGACGGCTGCGTTTTACTTAAATAAAGTTCCGAACCAGTAGATCAGTCCCAGTCCCCAGCTTGTGAAAATACCGTACAGGATAACAGGACCGGCGATCGTAAAAATTTTACATCCGATGCCGAATACCTGACCTTCTTTTTTGTATTCGATGGCAGGGGCAGCTACTGAATTTGCGAATCCGGTGATCGGCACGAGCGCTCCGGCGCCTCCCCAGGCTGCAAGTTTCTGGTAAATTCCGGTTCCGGTGAACAAAACGCTTAAAAGGATGAGCGACAGAGACATCCAGCGGCTGCACTCATCGGGAGAAAGATTTCGTAATTCAAAATAATGATAAATAACTTGTCCGAGCAGGCAGATCAGCCCGCCGAGGAAAAACGCTTTGCACATATTCAGAAAAAGATTATGTCGGGGCGTTTTTTCTTTTACATATTGTTCATATTGTTTTTCTTGTTTCAGTTTTTGTATTTTATCCATAGATGAAACACACTCCTTGCATTTCGCGCAACACGCGCGTTTTTAATTTCTTTTCTGTTAGTATCTGAAATAATTTTCCGAATATGTATATAAATTCATAATAATTTTTCGCAAATATGCCGACAATAAAAATAATAAAAATAAAACTGTAACAGTTCAGCCCACGCCATGTGTAAAACGCAATGCGTGCGTAACGTGGCTGATGGAAGACGGAGTCAGGGAAAGGAAGGATTATGGATCAGATAAAAGGGGCGCAAAGCATTATGTTTCGAGAAGCGCCGTATCTTATCAGCGCTGCGTCTGTCGCAGGCAGCAAAGAGGCGGATGGACCAATCGGGAAATTATTTGACGTGACAGATAAAGACGACCTGTTCGGAGCACAGACATGGGAAGAAGCGGAGAGTAACATGCAGAAAGAAGCGTGTGTTCTTGCGGCAGGAAAGGCACATGTGGACTTGAAAAAGATCCGATATCTTTTTGGAGGGGATCTTTTGCGGCAGGGAATAGCAACTTCAATGGGGGTAGAGGCTTTGCAGATTCCGATGTTCGGCCTCTACGGAGCATGTTCTACATCAGGAGAAGCGCTTGCGCTTGCATCTATGAGCGCTGCCGCAGGATACGGAGGAACGATGATCGCCGTCACATCAAGTCATTTCGGAAGTGCGGAAAAAGAGTTTCGCTTTCCGTTAGGATATGCGAATCAGAGACCTCTTTCTTCACATTGGACAGTGACGGGAAGCGGCGCGTTTCTTGTGCAGTCGGCAGAGGAATACAGAAAACAAAACACAAAGTCGTACTTTTCTAATATTCGCATTACAGGAGTAACTGTCGGAAAGATCGTAGATTATGGCTTGAAGGATTCTCAAAATATGGGCGCGTGTATGGCTCCGGCGGCCATGGATACGATTGTACAGAACTTCCAGGATATGGAAAGAAAAGAAAAAGATTACGACAGGATTATTACAGGAGATTTAGGAAGCATCGGAAGAACGATTTTATTCGATCTTATCAGAGAAAAAGGGTACGATATATGCGAAAAACATATGGATTGCGGAATGACGATTTTTGATAAAGAACGGCAGGATACGCATGCCGGTGGAAGCGGATGCGGCTGCG
>ULXK01005537.1_pt1 | contig 15109 bp, 22 predicted proteins | sample 1961201 | NCBI WGS metagenome assembly ULXK01 (sample SAMEA4835836, study PRJEB28245) | human gut metagenome | biome: gut microbiome; material: fecal sample | place: Denmark | collected 2008
ATCGATCTTCGATCTCGCTCACTCCGTTCGCTCGGCGCTCAGGCCGCGCGGCCAAGGCGTGCACAGGATTTACCTTGTGGAGGTACAGCCTGCACGCTGTGGATAATGCAAGGAAAGCGCCTACATTGTGATTATTGTGTTCACAAATTGTTTGCCCCTTTAAGAAAATAAGCCCCTTCTCAGTTTCCCCCTTCGGCTCGCTCGCCTTCGGCTCGCTCGGCGCTCAAACGGCGCGCGGCCTCACACGGCTACGGTCGTGCTGTTCACGTGTAAACTAGCTCACGCTATAGAGGGAAACTGGATAAGACTTTTGATATTGCAAATATAGTGCTTGAATAATCAAAGAAAAATAATGAAATTTGATGCTTAATCTTTTACGATTTCAAATTCTGACAGAGGTATAAACAAGTTTGAAACTACAGCTATAGTGTTTTGTCCAGCTGACCCGTAGTCGTCTAAAAGGGTGTTAAACGTAGCTACACCTGTTTCATCAGATTTAATATTTGACCCGGTAACGGCAAACCAGTTTATATTTGCTGTGTTGTTATACATGTCTAAATGTGAAGATGCATAAATTCCGTATGCTTTGTTTGGAGGAAGTTTAAATGGTAGAGTGAAAATAGGTGTTTCTCCATTTAAGTTTAGACCGTTAACTTCATCTGTATTCGCGATAAATGAAAGAGACATTATATTTAAGCTATAGTTTATATAGCAGTGGGCTACAAAAGTTTTAAAAATATCTGCGTTTACATTGGTTATGCCATTTATTTCAGTATAAAAAGCCCATGTTTTTATTGATGTAATGTTATTTGTATTAGATTCAACCTTAGGTGTAAGTATATCTATGTTATTTGTATTAGATTCAACCTTAGGTGTAAGTATATCTATGTTATTTGTATTAGATTCAACCTTAGGTGTAAGTATATCTATGTTATTTGTATTAGATTCAACCTTAGGTGTAAGTATATTTATGTTATTTGTATTAGATTCAACCTTAGGTTTAATAGATGAAAGTTCTGAACTTATATTTAACACTTCTTGTCTATATTGTTCTACCTGCGCATTATAATTTCCAGTCAGTGCCCAGAACGCTGTATTAGTGGGAGGTACTCCAACGGGAACTGAACAAATACTGGTATAACTAGAACCCTGATATAATACTACTGACAACGCTTCATATGAAATAGTTGCATCCCACTCACCTGTTATTAATGGAACATATCTTGCTCCAATATACTGATTTAAAGCCATAATAAAACCTCCTTTAATATCTAAGGACTAAATGTCCCCAGTTCTTATCACCACACGTCATTATAGTATCAAAATCAATGTCACTCCAACTCTCCGGTATCCATGCTACAAAATACGCATTGTCTTTACCGCCAAGCCCGAAAAATACTTGTTTAACTATTTTAGCAACTATTTCTTGTAAATTTCTATCAATCCACTTACCCAAAGCTTCGATGTATATATCAATATACTCGCCGTTTGCGATTTTTACAAGTTCACCGTTTAAATAGTTTACCATGTTCTGTAATTCTTTAATTGCTTCTGAATGATTGTTTATGATTTCATTATTAGTGTTAATATCCTCAATCATTTCATTCACCTTATTTACCAGTTTGCATAATGTCTCATAATCTGTTATTTCTGCTGATAAAGTAATGGGAAGTAATCTTATGCATGGTATTCTTAAGCAATCAATCATGTTACCACCTCCTAATAAATCATGAAAAAGAGTTCGTTTAATTCATTAAGAATCATAAGGTCAATATTCAAAAAAGAATTACGTAACTCGGTTAATAGTTCTGGATAACTCTTACTACCATCTTTACCTTTTATTGACTCAAGGTAACTTTCAGTAGAATCTAAATTTCTGTTATCATTCTTGCTTTCTACATGTGTATTAGTGCCTTCTGTATTTGTTGTGTCTCTGCTATTCGTGTTAGTAGTAGTAGACCCATCATCTTGTCTAGTGTTATTTACAGTAGAATCATTTACATCTGCACTTGTCATGTAAGTTCCGGCTTCAAGATTAGCTATAGTACCTTGTGGTGTATCACTATGGCGATTTTTCTGATTGGTAGTTCCATTATCAGTGATTTTGTTGTTGCTATCACTGGTTGAATCTATATTACCATTACTTGTTACTGTTTGTTTAGAGCCATTTGTAAAGTCTAATTTAGCGAACCCTGTCTCATCATCTTTACGCTTACGGCTGTAATCTCTACTGTAATTTACTGTCGTAAATGGGTCAAACGCCAAGAGTTCAGATTTATAAAGCTGATTCATATAAGGCATAATCTCATTAAGTTTGATATCCAAAAGCAGTTTCCATCTTGACACCGGAGTGTCGCATATCTCTCTTGTGTAATACGTTTTAAGTATTTTGTTTTCCAGAGGAATTCGGTAAGCTTCATCAAAGATTGGGAAATCAAAATCAAAGATAAGAGGTCTTGCCTGATTAATCACGTCTTTGATCTGAGGATATGTTTCTCTCTCGGTTAGACCTATCAACCCTTCCATTACTGTCCTGAGTTCCATCGTATATTGTGCCACCGTCTTCCACCTCCATTTTCCGATATCGCACATCGATTTTGCCATTTGGCAATTCACTTCCGAACAAATCATTTATCATCTGGCAAGCCTGCTTTCTTGCATCTAAGAATGTCATTCTCTGCATGATGATCTGTTCTAAGTTACTGTCAACCTCATTTGTGATAAGCCTTTCTTTCTTATCTGTGTTGGCGTTGTTACCTCCTAAGAATGTAATAGCTTCATTCCATACGCGTGTCTTTTCCATTTCCAGATTGATGTAGCTTTCTGGAGCATCTGTTCTGAACACTTCCATCATTTGTGAATTCATGTCCTTATCGCCAAATATCACAGGTTCATTACCTTCATAGCTTTTGTAGATACTCTTTAAGCTTTTCTGCTGTGCCTGTGATCCCTTAATAAGAATAGGTGTTTTCTGTGCGTTAATGTTGACATCAATAGCTCTCTGGATTCTAGTAAGTCTTTCAGCATAAAGCTGAACTGTTAAAGCCGTAGGCTGTCTCAAGAAATTATTCCACACAATGACACTGTCCTGATCGTCACATGATTGCTGTAACTCCGTGATAGAATATGCTCTTCTATTTATAGGAATTCGATAAATGTTCAACGGACCGGTTAGAGCACATTGTAAAGTAAGGAATGCATCATTTTTGTGATATTTGAAGAACAAACAGTATCCAAATTCAAACAGTATCAGTTCTAGGAACCTAGGGTCACATGTGGGAGGAAGATTGACCCACTCATAAGAGTTGATAGCAATTTCTTTCAGCCTCATGTAATAGTCAAAGAAAGTTGCATCGTTGAACCATTCACTTGTTGTACGGCTTAAGTTTAAGCCACAATATCCGTCATTCATTTTCATACTATCACCTCCTTAAGTGTAATCAACTCTTCCAAAATATTTTGCATAATAACTTCCGCCCTGACCAATCGTTGTTGTCTTTTCGAATACGCCATCTGCTCCACCTGACGGGTTACCAGTGTTTCCACTGATATAGGTAATCTTATTTTCGTTAACTGCTGATACCACACCGCAATGATGAAGTACGGTCGTGCTCTGTGATGTAATGAAAAAGACAACATCACCAACTTTTGGTAACTGTCCTCCAATTTCTGCTAGCCATGTTCTTCCAAGCCTATTCATAGCATCATACAATGATTGAACTGCCGCATTCTTTGGAACTTGATTTCCTTTACCAATCATGTAAGCACAATAGGTTAAGAATGTTGTACACCATGCGTCTTTTACATAACTGCCATAATACCACACTTGCCATAATCTTACTGTGTCGTCCCATTCAACCGCACCTATAAACTGTCTTGCATATTCGTCAAGCCTTGTTTCAGTAGGTTCCTGATAGTTAGCCGTTATGGTTACATCGTTTGCCGGCATATGGAAAGTAGTTTGTACTGCATTTGGGTCGTCAAAAGTTCCGCCAGCGCTTGTTGTCCAGTTAATAAAATTGATAGCTGTCTGAGCATTAATCGCTATAGCTGCACCCTCGTTGTAATATCCTGACCCATATCCATTTACTACTGATAAATGATACTTTGGTTCTGGAGTCGGACTGGAACCGGAATTGTTTCTTGTGTAGTCTCCTACCCAGTCACCATGCCAGAGGGTTACTCCTCTGTTAAACATATTCTTAATGTTAACAAGGTGTTCCGTGTTACAACTACCTGTTACTTGTGCATTAACAGTTTTAACATAATTCCACGATGGTCTTCCCGAAGTGTTTGGTACTTTCAGTTTGTTTACCTTATACCCAAATGCATCGAAGTATCCATCGATAGATTTTGCGTAATCACTGGTAATCGTCATTTCTTTAGCTATGAAACCATACTCATTATATGCGAGTAGGAAGTTTTCACCCGCCGTGTTACCTCTTGCTTGTGCTGGTGTAAAACTATGTTCAATTCCTCCAAGCATATTGTTAAGGGCAATACTTCCAGCACTGGTAGCTAAACCTGCTAAAGCAGTAGATGGGCTACCAAGTGCCATTTGAGTTGCGGCTTTTACAGTAGCGCCTGACAACGCCATGGCATTTGTTACCTGCTGTTGTGCTACCCAATTAGCATAAGTGTTTCCTACCCACGTGCATATCGGATAGTTTCCTATGCTGATTCCTTCGTCAAGGTTTGCGCCAAGTCCCTTGTAACTTTGTGGCCAACACCATATTCTACCATTCGGTGAAATACTTCCCATGGTTCTAAGTTCGCCTGCCGCAACAGCCCAAAACTCATATCTTAAAACACAGTCTGACCCACTCTGGTTACTCAGTGAAACGTACCGGAAAGGATAGGTTAAAAGCTTTTTATTACGTGGAACGTACCCGTCAAGTCTCTGTGAGTTAGGAATGTTCCATGCACTAGATGAGTTTGGGTTTCTCTCTAATTCTTCCCCGTCTTCCTGATTTGGGCTTACTACTTCTACTGGTAGCATGAATACTGTAACGATATTGTCAAGCATTCCTTCTGTTGAAAGTCTGTCAAGCATGGCATTAAATGAACTTGCTGATGAGTAACAGTAGTATCTCACTCCAGAGAATGTACCACCATAAAAACGACCTCCAACTACGCCTTTTCCAACTTGCAAGTCAACCGTTGCTCCTGCCACAATCCACCATGTGTCAAAGTATCTTTCTGTTACAGCATTAACAACAAAGTCTCCGAGTGCTAAACCTTCATCAATTAAGTTTGCTCCGGGTGTATCATCGTTGACGTGTTCGCGTTCTACCATACATGGGTGAATCTGCACGTCAAATAAAAAAGTTTGCCACGAGTCTATCTCAAAATATACACGAGTTAAACCTTCTGAAAAATACTCAACTCTGGTTATGAAAGCGTAAAACCAGTTAGCGTTAAAAGCGTTATTCTGATACATTAAATAGTTGCACTCATATATCTCATCATATTCAGCAGGGTAATCGACGTATTTCTGTTCCCTCTGGTACGTTAAATCTGCCGCTGTGTGGGCTGTCTTTGAAACGAAATACGCCGTTTGTTCTGTTCTAGTGGGAAAGAATGCCCTGCTGAACTGATTGGTATATGAGTTATCCAACGGCACATTTTTAAGCAAACGTACCGTTGTCATAGGTTCATAACTCATATTAACTCCTATCTGTTTGTGGTTAATTAGGTGAGAGTTACGGTAGCTGTTCCGGTCGTTGTCGGGTCAGTTTTACTAGCGGCTGTAACCGTTAAAGTATCAACTGTGATTCCAACTTTTACTGTAAGTAAACCGTCTGCATCAATAGATGCATTCGCATCTTCGGTAACTGTCCATGTAACCTCTGGAGAGATAAGACCTGTTCCGGTTACATCTGCTTTAAACTGAATTGTTCCACCTGCTGCTTTTGTAAGAGAAGCGGTTCCGGGGGTTACGGTTACGGCTGTTACTGCTGGAGCCTGTGTCGTGAAAGCGATCGCATTCTTGAACGGAGAATAAGAAAGCGTCTGCCAATGATGAAGGAAATAGTTCCAGTAGAGCCTTGCTCCATTGTAAACTTCTGTCATGGCGAGATAGTTATCAAATACCATGAACCATTCACGGTCTACGGTAAGAGCAACAACACCCTCTTTTTCAAGTCCACCAAAATCATCTACAATAACGCGGCGGCCAATAAAATCAGCCTTATCCATATTAAAAGCAGATGCAAGAACTTCTACGTCTACGGTAGCCGCAAGGCTGGTAAGCATGAAAATATACTGCTCTCCGATTGGTGTGTGAGTAGTTACTCCCATGTAGTTGTACTTGTCGGACATAAAGGTTAAATCAAGAGCCGCTTTACGGATAGCCGTCATTGCCTGTTTTCCCGTAGCTTCATCTGTCGGGTCAGGAATAGCAACCGGGTAGATCGCCCCTCTGTTACCAGCCTCTAAGAAAATGTTCTTCATGAGAAGGAATTCTGCGTACTCATCGGAAGTGTACACAGCCTCAATAATCTTGCCGACTAAATCTTCCACGCTCTGATATGAAATGAAAGCGGTTCTTAAATCATCGTTGCTGATCGTGATCGGGAACTTATCCTGTCTATTCCTTGAGTGGAATACAGCGCGGACATCAGGGATTCTCTGCTTGAATAAGTCTTCCTGATTTGTCATGCCGAGATCGTCTTCTCTGTAATAAGGCTCGGCCTTAATGATGTTTACAAAGATTTCTTCAATCGTCTCACCGAGTGTAATCTCGCCACGCTTAAACGGTTTAAGCGGGTTGTTGTAGGTACGGCTTGTGATAAGTACAAGACCAATTCTGTTTACCAAAGCGCTTAAGAATTCATTCGCCGCCGCCTGATATTTTAAGATAGGATTACCTACCTCTTTGATGTTATCCTGTGTTGCCTGCGGAATCCATTCCTTATACTGGTTAGAAGCCTCCGCACGAATTACGTTTAATAAATCCATTCCTCTAGGCGTCGCGCTATATTTTGCGGCCGCATATGATGGTTTAACTGGCATTGTTTAGCCCTCCCTTTCGTCCCAGAGATCGTCAAAACTTTTCTCTGCATCATTGTCCTGCCGGATATCTCTATCCTGTCTGTCGTCTGCTTCTCTTAAATCGTCTCTAGCAGAATCACGCATCATGTATCTGCGATTGTCTGCTTTCAACCGATCCATTTCCGCCATGAGTGAATCATAATCTGCATCATAGCGGTCGAGTTCTCTCTCATAATAATCATACCGTCTCCGTAATCTGTCTAAACGATCATTTACATCGTCGTCGGGATTGGCGTTCCTGATCTGCATGAGAGTGTCCTCTAAGTCAAAGTCAGACCAATCTTCCTCATCGTAGTAATAACCACGCTCTTCTCTCCGGTCTTCCTTTGCATCTTTTTCGAGTTCACGAGGGCTTCTTTCATCGTCACGTCGTGAGTCTTCGCTTCTCTCCTCGTTCTCTTTCTCTGGGCGGTCTTTCCTTCTGTCGTCACGTTTCTCGTAACGATCTTCCTCGCCCTCTTTCTTTCGGTAGTCTTCCCTTTCGTCAAAGTCACGCCTTGCTCTGGAAGACCACTTTCTGCTTCTAGCGGCCATTGCTTAACCTCCTTTATTTTAAATTATTTAATCCGGCCTTTCGAATGATTGTAGGATAATCACGATCGGTCTGGTTTAAATCTACGTATCCGGTAACACCTGACATGGTTCCTTTGTCAGTAATCTGTACCATGTGAGCGTTGTTAAAATACACTGGCCTGTCATAGTCAGCAAGCCACATATCAAAACGGTCTCTGAGTTCATGTGTTGTCTTTCTCAACATGTAATCTTTATTCACGTAAAATGCGGCGTAATATCCCAGCTTTTCTACTTCCTCACAGAAAGCGGTAACATACTTGCAATATGTTTCACGTGAAACATTTACGTTATGATCTTCGGCGTAGTCTTCCGAATCATACTCAAAATCAAAATAAATTGGAAGTTCTAACAGATGTTTGTTTGCAAAAGCTACGGCTTTACGTGCTTCGTTGCGGCACATTTCTTCACTGTATGCATAACTGAACCAATAGATTCCAATCGGAATTCCGAGTGAATTACATTTCACACAGTTCATGTGTGCATACGGGTCAATGTTACCACTTCCATAACCTGCACGAATGATTGCAAATTCAACCCCGTCTGCTTTAGCTGACTCCCAGTCAATTTTCTTGTTCCATTTTGAGACGTCAATTCCTGTTTTCATGCTCTAACCTTTCTGACAATTTTGTTAATGCCTGCGTGTTGTTGTTTAAAGCTTCTGTTATCGAATCCATTTCTTGTTTGTGCCGTTCATCATCTGTCTGTGATTTTTCCATGAACTTATCAAACATATACTTTATAAACCATGCACACATAAGACACATGACAACGGCAACGCCTAGATTCTGCACCATTGAAATTATCTCCTGCGCTCCCATAGTCAAACCCCCTTTCCGAAACAAACATTTGTTCCCTTTCTTATTATATTATACCACAAAGGGTTGAAAAAATCAACAAAATATGGTATAATAAATTAGGAGGATTGCACAATATGAAAGAGCAAATGTATTACGATGGCACTAGACTTTTGTCTACAATGGATATAAATGGAAGAAAACCTGAGATATTTTTGTGCACAAGTAACAGAACAGGTGGAAAGACTACCTATTTTAACCGTCTTGCTGTGAACAGATTTAAGGACGGTAAGGGAAAATTCCTCTTGACATATCGGTTCAATTATGAATTAGATGATTGCGACGAGAAGTTCTTTACTGACATTGCAAGGCTGTTCTTCCCAAAGGATATTCTTAAAAGCAAGAGAAGAGCGGCAGGTATCTTTCATGAACTGTTTTTGAATGATGAATCCTGTGGCTATGCAATCGCTCTTAATGCGGCAGACCAGATAAAGAAATATTCTCATCTTATGACCGATTCAAACAGACAGTTATTTGATGAGTTCCAGAGCGAAACTAATCATTATTGTGCAGATGAAATTAAGAAATTTATTTCTGTGCATACTTCACTTGCCCGAGGTAACGGAGAGCAGTACAGGTATTTACCTGTGTATATGATTGGTAACCCCGTATCTATTATAAATCCGTATTATGTGGAAATGGGAATCAGTAATCGACTGGCTACAGATACAAAGATTCTTAGAGGTGATGGTTGGGTTCTGGAACAAGGTTTTGTCAGAGCCGCATCGGAAGCTCAGAAGAATGCAGGATTTAACAGGGCATTTGCGTCAAATGAGTACGTAGCGTATTCATCTGAATGCGTTTACTTGAATGACTCTATGGCATTTATTGATAAGCCGGAGGGCAAGAGCGTTTACATCGGTACTTTGAAATATCAGAATGCTTGTTATGGCGTGAGAGAATATCCTGAATTAGGGATTGTGTATTGTGACAATCGTCCTGACATGAGTCATAGGGTAAAGATAACTGTAACGACAGACGACCATGAGGTCAATTATGTTATGCTTCACCGAAACGACATGATCTTGCAGACATGGCGGTGGTTCTTTGAGAAGGGGTGTTTTAGATTTAAAGATTTAAAGTGTAAGGAGGCTATTCTTAAAGCCTTATCATACTAGTGGTATCTTCCTACGTGTCCTACTTTGTAAACCGCGGAACGCACAGTGTCAAAACTGCCGTGAGTTTATATTCAATATTGCGTATTGGCTCTGGAGGCGCGGAGGTTATAGATATAAAGAGAGGGAGAGTGATCTCCCTCTTTTAAATGTTTATTTGTATTGTTGTGGTATTTACAGGCAAAATAGACTCCACATAACATTCCCCGTATGCTTTAGAAATATTTAAATTTCTTGATGGGTGGGCTTCACATAATACACTTGTATACTTCCATGACATTACTATATCAATATTTAATGGAATTACTTTTAGCAATGTGTCAACCTTCATAATAACTCACCTCTTATATAGATTTCATGCTCACATAATTTTGCTACAATATCTCCATTTGGTTCTATAATGTCATGCGGTGATACTGCAAATACCTCATAATTTCCGTACCCTTTCTTTTGCTGTTCGATTAATTTTTCTACTAATTCATCTAATACCATATTCTACCTCATTTCATAATCTGTCTCTGTCAGTAATATGCCTCCTCTGATTCTCTTCGGCATAAGTTTTCCGGGGATTTTTAAACCTTCTGTGAAATCTTCTAATTCTCTGTGAACTGAAACAAAATTCATTTCTTCTTCTGTTAGATTTATTTCCTCTGATTTTACACCAAGTGACCGAATAAACAAATTTTTACACTTCTGTGGCATTCCGGCGCATTTAATGTCATAGTATGGTTCATCAATTTGTATACCGTCTTCATGTGTGACATGCTCAATGTATGTTTTCTGGCGAGTGAAATAAGCCACGTCCCAGAAGCTTTCCAGTTTCCAACAACAAAATGCATTCTTATGCATTCTGATCCCTTGTATTTCTTTAATAGATAAATCACAGTGAATAGAGTCTGTGTCTGCATATATAAACCCCCTTTTATTAACACCGTAATAGTTTGCCTGAGCGGCTCTGATTGTGAAGTTTCTCGCGTAACTGGTAATAGCGGAACCAATCGGAATGTATCCGGCTTTCTTATTATGCTCTGACACCAATCTAAACCCGAGTGAACCATCGTCTTTTTCGAATGCAACTTTAAATGAAGAATCTTTACTCGAAGCCATCTTACCGTAGAGGTTATTAAGGAATAGTTTTGCAAGTGTTCTTCTACCTCCTTTGCTCTTTATCTTCATGTCTTTGTATTTGTCTATATATCCGTCGAACAAACCAATTTGAGCATAAAACCAGCACCCGTCCAATATTTCAAAATCTACTAAATCGTACTGATCTTTGAGAAGCTTAAAATCAGTCATAGTTAAAACCATTTCATTGACAGCTTCTTTTACTGTTCCGTCAATGTCAATATACTGCTTGTGATATGTGCCTGTCTTATCATCTAATATGTCACTTGTTTCTAAACATTCTGTTCCCCTATACCTGAATGTTGTTTTAATTTGAATGAATGGTAACTTGTTAGGCTTGATATAGAACCTTGTTCTAACTCTTACAAAGTAATACTTGTTGTCTCCTATGGCTTTATCTGGAATGAAATCGCCTTTCCAGAAATAAGGTTTACCAATCGGATACACATTACCTGATTCTGAATGCATCATGGAAGGATAAAGAGAATTTACGTCTGCGGTAAGACCGTCGTGATATTTCTTGTTCTCTTTGCCTTTTACTACGTAACACCACCCACCACGATAGGATTTACGTATATACTCTCCGGCTGATTCATAGCCATACTGTGATTTATCAAGCTTAAAATCGTATAGGTCGGGAAAGATGGAATCATATTCTTCTTTATCATAATACTTCTTGTATTCCTTTAGACAGCAAGAACCTATAGTTAAATCAGTGTGACCTTCTTCGAACATAATCTCTAAAGCTTCTTTGACTACAAGCACATCGTTCGCTATATATTTTCTTTCTTCCTCTGTAATTTCACAGCCTGCATATCTAAACCCTTCATACTCCATGTCTAACTTTTTATGTTTTGTTGCGAAACTCTGCCCGATCTGTTTTACTGAAAATGGCAAAAGCTTAAGTGAATCCCTCAGTTCAATGACATGGCCATTTACTTTTAAGGTGATGGTGTACCACATTCCCTTATCTGAAATGCTGTACTTGAATGTCTTGTTAGGCATATCTTTTTCGCGTAACCACTCTACTGCATCTGGCTTATCTTTTGAAAGTTGGTGGTATGCCTGTTTCCATTGCAGAACTGTGATTAAATAAGAAAGCCAAAAGGAACCATCGAATTTAAGGTTATGGTAATATGCACAGACGTTACAATCCAGACTGATGAAGTATTCTAACTGCTCTCCGATTGAATGGAATATCTTCACATCTTCTGTCATGAGTTCTACACAAGCCGCCGCCCAGACTTCCGTATTCACCTGACCTTTGTATACAGTGGTTTCGAAATCTGCACTGAAATATCTGAATTTTCTTTGCTTCATTTCTTACCACCTCTTTACATTTTATTCCGGCCATTCTGAGTTATCCTCCCACTCCTCCATGCTGTCTGTTACTTCTTGCTTCTCAGCTGAATCGAGAGGCAAATAACTTAACATATCGGCCATGTAAGTATAAATCATCTGGGAGTATGCAACTTTGTTGTCAATAATTAGTCCTGCCGCTCTACCATCTTCTAGCATTGTGGCAACTGCTTCTTTACCTCTTACATTAATCAAATTATCTAACCATGGGGTAAGAACTGGTTCAGCAGAGCCGGGAAAACGTGATATCATTTCTCTGAACCTGCCTATAATGATATCTGCCATGACTGGAAGCGGTTCCTGCTTTACTGCCTGTATCTCGGTTTTTCGTCTCCGTGTCTCTGCCGCTTTTTGTGCAGAAGCGCGGCGTTCGATAGCTCTGGCTTCTTTACCAGAATAAATTTCTCCTGTCTCAGGGTTATATGCTCTCGCTTTATCATAAAGCTTATCAGGTGTGATCGACTTTAGCCGATTGAGTTCTTTGCGAGTAGGCTTCTTTGTTTTAGGTGGTAGAACTGGTTCTACGTCAAAGAAATAACCTCGGGACTCTGCGCGACGCATGGCACGCTGTATACGTGCGTATTCTTTGTTGTATTCTTGCTGAAGTTTTGATGCTTTACGCTTTGCCATGAAAACCCCTTTCAATGTTTCACGTGAAACATTTAATAAAAATCCCTCCCCCAGTAATTGAGGGAGGGGAATAAGTTATTCCGTTCTGAATGGTCACATTACTTAATGTGCTAAATCACAGTTTACGTATGATCTTCCTGCCTTTGTTTCACCGGAAATCTTCACAATGGTAAATTCTTCATCACCAAAGATAGAAGCGAGGTTTCCGAAAGACTCTTTAAACGTTCTGGACTGACAAGCCCATATATCTACATTTCCTGCTTTGTCTAAGCCGATTACAGAAAGGATTTCAACCTCTGCTCCGTCCGACTGAGTATCAGTGTAAGTGAGATATCCGCTCACGTTTAATGTCTCCCCGTCCTCTACGTGATTTACCATCTTAAGTGTTGGCGACATGGTCATAAGATACTGCTCCTGCTTTGTGAACTCTCTGCTTGTTTTTACAATCTTCATTTTGAAATTCTCCTTTTCATTTTGTTTGCCGTAAGGCGTTCAGGGTTATACTATGAATAAGCTTTTATTTTACAGTTAAGGGCTGTAAGCTTTATTCCGGTTTCTTAAGCGGTTCCAGTTTTACCGCATCTGCAATGAACTGGGATAACGGCATTCCGTAGCGCGTTTCCTGAATATGCATATCTACGATAGAAACGGCTTTGGATTCCTCTCCTAAGTCCATGTGCTTCTGAGCATATTTTAACGCCTTCTCCTTATCATCTGTTCCATAAGGAATTATGCATTCTGCGTTGAAAGGCTCCGCTGTCTCTGTGTTCAGACATAATACCACTGCTCTTGTTGCTTCAACTGTTCTTGTTACCATGATTTCCTTCATTTTGATTCTCCTTTTCTTATTTGGAATTGTTATTTGTTACTATACTTATTATAACAAACATTCGTTCGAATGTCAAGCAAAACCCCAAAATATTAATGCTTTTAATTCGTATACCAACACCATGAAAACAAGCGTGAAACAGATACCGTAAAGTGGGTTATTTGATTTGCAGGTGCAAACCAGAAAGAAAAGCATAATGATAACAGTAATTATTACTAACATTTTAATTCCTCCTTTAAGGTTTTTGTAATAGAAAACGTAATTCTTTAATCTCCTGCTCGAGCCTTTCTATTTTAATCATTAATGCCTCGTTTTCTCTCTTTAACCTTATTGCTTCATTTTGCTGTGACTCGGCATATTCTTTAAGATACAATTCAGAACTTGTGCTGTGATACATTTCATCTACTATTGTGTAAATAGCAGTTACGTGTCCTACAATGTCATTCAATTTTCTTTGGGCTTCTGTAATTTGCTCGTTGATTTCAAATAATGCTTTCTTTGCTTTCACGGCATTTCCTCCATTTCCATAAAACTTATAAACTCAGGTATTGTGCGCTTACAAGTATAACTTTCGCATTTAATTACTACTGCTAATGCTGTATCTAAATGTGCTTTGATGTACTTGTACGCTGATAAGTAACTCCAGTATTCCCTATTACTTATGCCGAATTTAGTGCGTCTATCTATTACTGATACTGTTACTTTCACCACAATTCCTCCTCATTTAATATTTCATTGATGTTATCTATAATTTCTTCAGATTTTTCCTCATCTAAAAGGTTCTTAATGTCAGAAGATGCACAATACATACTTAAGAATGCATTATCATCAGTTTCAATTTCCATAGCTAAATCTAAACACTTTAAAGCTATTTCTAAATACGCTTTTTGCCACTGGTTCATTATCTCACCTCCTTTTCAAATTCTTGCTTTATTCTACTTGCCATGAGCCATTCACCGGATTGTCTATATGTCATTTCGCTGTCTACTCCGTAAATCCTTTTGTAAAGTTGTAAGGTTTCCCATGCGTCAGATTCAACCCCTGCTAACTTAATTAACATATCTTTCTTTGTCATTGCTTTATCCTCCTTAGAATGTTCTCTCGTCTAACTTGCCAATATAGATTACTACTATCTCACCATCTTCCACCAGTGTAGCGTATCTATCTGCTAACTGATTATGGCACGCTTTATAAATCGATTTGTAATTACCCTCGATCATAATTTCGCGCTCTTTATCTATGAATCTAACTTTAGTTGCTCTTCTTGCTCCGCTACATTCCTTCATTCTGATATCTGTCATTTCCTTATCTCCTTTATTTGATGTTTTGTTGTTTTCCTTTGTTGCACCTTTATTATAGCATATTTTGTATGCGAAATGCAAGGAACGAGTGTTCGTTTAATCGTTTAAATTTGTAAACAATTTATGAACACAATAATCCCAATGTAGGCGCTTTCCTTTGATTATTCACAGCGCTAAGGCTGTGACCCCAACAAGGTAAATCTGTAGCCATGTGAGGCCGCGCGCCGTTTGAGCGCCGAGCGAACGGAGTGAGCGAGATCGAAGATCGAT
>ULXK01042849.1_pt1 | contig 15092 bp, 9 predicted proteins | sample 1961201 | NCBI WGS metagenome assembly ULXK01 (sample SAMEA4835836, study PRJEB28245) | human gut metagenome | biome: gut microbiome; material: fecal sample | place: Denmark | collected 2008
AAAGGTTGATTTATCCCTATCCAATTTTATATATTCGTTAAAACAATTTTATCAGAAAATAGGATTTGTTTATTTTAAGAAAAATGAGGATAAAGATTTGCTTATGTATTTGATGCCTATGAAAAAAGTGAAAGATGCGGATTTTACAAATGAAAGATGATGTATTGAGTACAATTTATTCTCTTAAATCGCGACTTAATAGAGGATGCATAAAGAGTAGGAATGCGCGCCTACTCTTTTTTGTTGCATAAATGGTTTAAAATAATTGAAATTAAGTACAAAATGTATGGAAGATGTAATATTATTAAATCATGAAAAGATTAAGTAGGATTGAGATATATCATTTTAAGAATATTAAAAGAGCCGAATTAGATTTTAAGAATTCTATACTGGGTTTGTATGGACAGAATGGTTCTGGTAAAACAGCTTTGATCGATGTGTTGGATTTAGTTAAGACCATTCTATGTGGTCATAGTGTTTCATCGGACTTTTCAGATTTGATTCATGTAGATGCAGAGTATTCTAGAATTGTAGTGCAGTTTATAATTGATGAGAATGAAAGGCATGGTGAGATTGAATATTCGTTTAAATTCAATAGATCTTGTATTTATGATGAGATTCTTTCTTATGCGTATACGGATGGTGAAACAAGAGTTGTAAAGTCTAAATTGATAGATACTTCAAATTCGCCTACTTTTAGTCCTGTATCTAAATATAAGTCTTTGATTGGACCTTCAAAAGAGAATGAATTGGATGTTATGGTGATTAAAAAGATGGTTCGTAAGGAATTTCGATCATTTATTTATTCAAGTGAGTTTTTGGAAGTTGTTCGAAATAGAAGTAACGAATGTAAAGATAAAGAGTTTATGCGTCATATGTATATTTTAGAGAGTTTGGTTAATTTTGCGAATTATGAATTGTTTGTCGTGAAATCAAAGTGTTGTATAGATGATTCAATGGTTCTTTCTAAAAGTGCTTTGGATGTTTATAAGAGAAAAATTGAAAGTATGAATCGAGTTCTTCCTTATTTGGTGCCTGATCTTACAATGGGTGTTAAAGTGCTTGGAAAAGAATTGATGAGGGATAGTTCTGTTGGATATCGTGTTGAATTGGTTTCAAACAAAATACCATTTAAGTATGAGTCGGATGGTGTAAAGAGAATTGTATCAATACTACAACCTTTGATTGAGATTTTCAATAATACTTCAGTTGTCGTTGCGATTGATGATTTGGATTGTGGTATACATGAATATTTGTTTGGTGAAATCGTAAAGTTGATGTGTGAACAAGCTAAGGGGCAATTGATTTTCACAGCGCATAATTTGCGCCCGTTAGAAATAATCAATAAGAAGTTTCTAGTATTCACAACTACAGATCCAGACAATCGATATGTCCGTTATAAGAATATTGCAGCACATAATAATTTAAGGAATGTATATATAAGAGATATTGCATTAAGTGATTTCGTAAAGAGTGCAGAGATTTCTTATGGGTTAAGAAACGCAAAAGGGTAGTACATATAATGGCTTCGTCTCATAATTCAATGAAAAATAACTAACAAGTAAAGGAGCTAATATGTATGGGTAATACAATAGATTTCAATATTCTTGTAGATAGTGATATTAAGAAACAAAGTGAAGCGAGTATGGTAATTTGAATATCGCAATTCATGTTAATGGTTTTCTTATTGATGTTCGTTTAGAGAATCTATGTTAGAAGCAGTATTTAGTATTGAAAGATGTTAGTTTATGACTGATTTTAATACAAATTCACTAAAAAGTACAAAGACAAATGGTTGTATAGGGATTATAATAAAGATGTATTAAGTGCTAATACATAAAACTTCCTTTCTATCTTAAAACTATTGGAATGCGGCAGGACTTTGTGTCTTGTCGTTTTTCCTTTATAATGGGTGTGGAGGTTTTTTTGTGTATGAAATATCCTAAGTTTTTAAATGAGAAGTATAATACGATTGGTGTTTGTGCTATGTCGAGTGGTGTAGGGCATAAGCTAGATAGTTTTGATGCGTCTATAGAGTATATTGAATCCAATGGGTTTCATATTGTTGAAACAGCTAGTGTTCGTAATAATAGTGAACCAAGTATTGATGCCAAAACTCGGGTTGATGAATTGAATTCGTTGGTGAATGATTCTAGTGTTGGAGCTGTATGGTTGGCTGCGGGTGGTGACTTTCAGTTTGAGACGTTGCCGTATATTGATTTTGATTGGATTGAAAAGAATCCCAAGTGGTACTTGGGGGCGAGTGATCCTACAAATTTATTGTTTCCCATAACTTGTAAGTGTGATTTGGCTACGGTGTATGGTTTTAATGCGGGTAGTTTTGATGAATATGGTATCAATGAATATTCGAGTTTGTGTCTTGATTTTTTAAAGGGAAAGAATAGTGAACTGCATTCGAGTTCTATGCATCAGGATGTTGATTTTTATAATGATGGAGCTCCAATACTTAACACAAAGACAGAGTATGTGGGTAATTGTAGTGTATCGGGTAGATTACTTGGTGGTTGTTTTGAGAGTATAAATGATATGGCGGGTACGCCTTATGATTTTGTACAAGAATTTAATGAACGCTATAAGTCGGATGGGATTATTTGGTTCTTTGATATTTTTTCAATGAATTCATGTGATGTGTATCGTGCTTTATTGAAGATGAAGTATATGGGGTATTTTAAATATACAAGGGCTATATTGGTGGGTCGTGTATTGTTTAAGAATGTTTCGGATTTAATTGGGTATGAAGAAGCTTTTAAAAAAGCACTACCTGATATCAATGTTGTATTTCAGGTGGATATTGGACATACATATCCGCATATGTATGTAGTAAATGGTGCCATGGCTAGAGTTGAAATCAAAGATGGTCATGGAACTATTAACTATGAAATTAAAGAGTGATTGAATATACGGAATACCAGGATGAAGTGCAATCATTATTCTTGTTAGTGAATTGGGTGTCTAAAGAATATCCAAAGTATTAGGGTTGGGTAATACAGGTCATTTGATTGAATTTGCTAAAGAGAAGTATGAGGCTTATTTATATATTGAGGGTGCTGGTAGTATTATCATTTGCAATCCGGATAAAGGGAATAGTTTAAAGCCTCATATCTATAGAAGGTATGGGGCATTTTGATATCTAAAAATCAAACGAACTATACTTTTCTTTTCTGGTTGAGAAAAATGCAATATAAGTATATACTGATATTAGTTCTAATAAGTAGAAGTAATACAAAAAAAGAGAGGTTGAGAAATATGATCGTTATGGATTTAAAATTGGATAATTTATGTGCATTTAGAAATTTTCATGTGAATTTTTCGTATCCAAAAAAAATTGTGAATTCATATATTGAACATGAACATTTGGATGGATTACCAAATTTTCGCTATAAGAAAGTGAATATTATTATGGGTTCAAATGCGACAGGAAAGACGTCTTTAGGTCGTCTGATTCTTTCTATATTTATTTTGATTGGAAAAAGAAATGTAGAAATTATTACGTCATATATTGCGGATAAAGATAAAAAAGCTTCTTTTTCAATGGATTTTGTGAATATGGATCATGATATTTATAAGTTATACAGAATTAATGCAGAGTTTGATCCTAGTGAAAATCATGATTATTCTTCTGAGAATATTAAAATTCGAATTGAGTCGACTGATATTAAGCAAAGAGAAAATTATGAGACTTGTGCAAAAAGACTAGATTCAATAATGACAGGTTTTACAGATACGAATTACATTATGGAATTAGAAAAATTGAAGAATTTATCATGGCTATTTTCGTTTCCGTTTGATGCGTTCTTTAAAACTAGATATCGCATTGAAGAGAATGAAGAATATTTGAGAGTGTTGAATCATACTTTAAAAGTATTAGATCCTGCAATTAAGGGAATTATAAAATTAAATGAACTTGAAGATACTTATGCGATTCAGATGGGAAAGGAAGAGATTCTTATAAAAGATGGTAAGATATTAAATCCGTCTATGTTGTCTAGTGGTACAAAATCTGGTCTTGATATTGCGGGAATTGTAGCTTCTATTAAATCGGATAAACATAGTTTTTATTATTGTGATGAAAAATTTTCGTATGTACATTCAGATATCGAAAAAGGCTTTTTATCATTAATGATTTCTTTGTTGAAACCCAATAGTCAGTTGTTTTTTACAACACATAATTTAGATATATTGGATCTGCCTCTTCCTAAGCATAGTTTTAACTTCTTAAAGAAAGAAATATTTGAAGATGATCAAGTCATTAAGGTAATAAATGCGGCCGATTATCTAAAGAAGAGTACGGATTCATTGAGAAATGCAGTTGATAATGACTTGTTTTCGGTTTCACCAAATTTAGATTTATTATATGAAATTGAAGATTTGTAAGATTAGGAGCCATTGCCATGTCTAAAAATATTTATCATTTCTTTGTTGAAGTTGAAGGGGAACGTGCCATTATTAATACATTAAAAACAGATTTTCAATGTATTCAAGCTGGAAAAGTGGATGTATTTAATGTTATTCAGAATAAATTGAACAAAATTATTTTAATGAAATTAAAACCTGGAACGATTGTTATCTTGGTGTTTGATACAGATAAAGATGAAACGGATATATTAGACTACAATCTTCATTTCTTAAAAAAACAGTCTAATGTGAAAAAGGTGATTATTATTCCTGAAGTGAAAAATCTAGAGGATGAGTTAGTGCGTAGTTGTAATATTGCAAATGTAAAGGAGCTCATGAAGAGTAAATCGAATAGTGAGTATAAGAGTGATTTAGCAAAATGTAAGAATCTTAAACAAGTTTTAATAAACCATCATTTTGATATTAACTCCTTTTGGAATCAAAATCCAAAAGGAGCATTTACGAAGTATAAGAATGATAGTAATTTGATTAAGAAATAAAAGGGAAAACATTTGCGTAATTTCCAAAAAATGAAAAAAATCAAGATTTGAATTGTTTTTGTAAGTTCTCTTTGGTTGAATCAGAAAATGAGCTGTAGTTTGTAACTACAGCTCAATCTGTTTAATAAAGCAACTTTTGTATTCAAATTCGAGTTCTTTTGCGACCTTATCGTGGTCTACTGTTTTTGAGGGTGTGATAGTATCATTGTTTGTACTCCAAGTAAAAAGGAATAGTTTAATAGAAGGTATGAGGGTTGATCGTATAATGTGTTAGATATTTATAATTCACAACGAATGCAATTTGGCAATCAATGCTTCTTGAAGGACTTGCGAAAAATTGATTTTTTTGCTCATAGCTTCATTGTTTAACCATTCGGGTATGGTTAATGTTTTTTTGATAGCTTTATTGAAATGTGTTTTTGCATATTCTTCAACATCAACAGATACAAGGGTGACAAAAGATTGTTTAAATTCGAATTCAAGTTCAGATGCGATTTGTGTTGGATCAATTTCTTCTAACTTTGAAGGAATTGGAATATCTTCATTGTCTAGTTTTGCGCTGAACAATGCACCGGCTAGACAATCTACGGCCATTTCCATTGCGTCTTGTAGTGAATCTCCACATGTGGAAAGGTAATTGAAGTCTGGAATAATGACAGAGTAATGATTTTCTTCTTTAAAGAAACAAGCTGGATAAATTGACAACATGTTGTTTACCTCCTTTTTAAAATATTCAAGCAGAGTTATTTAAGCCCTGCTTGTTTTAGAATGGATTGTTCAGTTGACTTTGATAATGGTATAGTCACTTTACCTTTTTTCGTTGGGTGTTTGTATTGCCTGTGGGAACCCATCCATCCGTAAGGATAAGTCGCTCCATATCCTTTGACGTCATTGGCATATGTGTCCTCTTTGCACAATTATCATATCAAAATATACGTGCATACACAATACGTATTATAGTGAAACGTATAAACAAAAAGAAGGAGGTTAATCCTTCTTTGAAATATAGAGTGTACATGTAAAGTCTAGGTTTTTAGATTGGTCAATTAAGTATTGGGGTTGTACTTTTGCGCCCCAGCTGTTGATTCCGCCTACGCCCATTTGTTGTTTTGTGATTCTTAGATGGGTTGTATTGGTTTGTGGAAGTTCAAATGTGTGGTTAGCGTTATATAGGTGCATAAAGGAATACTTGCTTGCCATGCATTCCATTTTTTCAGACTTGATGTTTACTTGAATGGTGTCGTTGGATAGGCTGCACCATTTGCAGTCTGTGTGATTGCCGTGTTCTTGTGGTTTTAAGTATGGAATGTAGTTTGTGTCTACGTTTTCAAAGTAGAAATCGGTTAAGGCATGGTCTCGATCTATATATGTGTCTTTTTCGCCTTTTCCAAAATAGGCGAAGTTTTTGAACTCTTCTTTTAGAGCAAATTCGATTCCAAAGAGTGGTAGTGTTTGTCTTTGTGAGTTTTTGTCTAGGTGCAACTGGATTTGAATACTTTGATTGTTGTAGACTGTGTAGACGAGTTTACATTCTTCTTCAATGGATTCAAGTTGAATGGTATAGATCATTTGTGCGCATTTGGAGTTTCGTATCATTTTAAAGTCAACTACATTTTGAAATAGGCTGGCATTTAGCCAGTTGGCATAGGTTTGTTTAGCACCGCGATCATTGTCTGTTAAGGATCTATAGAAGATGGGTTTTGGTGCTTGTTTAAGTATTTCTTCATCATTTACTTGAATGGATACTAAACCTTTTCGTTTATCGAATAAGTATTCGGTATCGATAAATTGAATGCCAATTGTTTCTTTTCCTTCTACTACGAGCATGGCTTGTTCTTTGGGTTGGTCTTGTTTGACTTCAAAGACTTGTTGGTCAAAGGATTGAATGCCAAGTGGTGTTTTGTAGTAGATGGTTTTTGTGTAATAGCCTGGGGTATTGATTTGTTTAAATTGTACGGGCATTGTTTTTGTAGTGCCTGGTTCTACGCTTGTTTTAAAGATGCCGGATTGTATAACGAGTCCGTTTTGTTTCAATTCAAAGATAAAGGTATCTTTACTTAGGTCGTAGAATAGGTTTTTATTTTTAATGGTTACCGAATCGAAATGGATTTCCATATCGACATAGCGGTAGAGTTGTTTTAATTCTTGGCTTTTGCCAGTTTCTTCTCGATTGGCTAAAAGGATGCCATCTCCACAAAAGTTGGAGTCATTTGGATAGTCGTCGAAGTCTTGTCCATAATAGTATTGTCCGTCTTTTAAAATGGCTTGGTCTACATAGTCCCATACAAAGCCGCCTTGGTATTGTTCGTATTCGTCTTCTAGATTGGTATATTCTTCCATGCCTCCAAGACTATTTCCCATGGCGTGCATATATTCACATAGCATAAATGGTTTCATTGGATGGCTTTCTAGATAGGCTTTAACATTTTCTGGAGATGTATACATTCTAGATTCAATGTCGGATGCGTTTTCGAATGTTCGATCTTGTGTGATGCCTTCATAGTGGACAAGTCTTGATGGATCTTGTTCTTTGAAGTAGTCGTGAAGAATCATAAAATTGGATCCGCTTCCTGATTCATTTCCAAGTGACCACATTAGAATGCAGGCGTGGTTTTTGTCTCTTTCATACATGCTTCTTGCACGGTCTAATAAACAATCTGTCCATTCGGTTTTATTTTGTGGAAGGATGTCACTAGCTCCATGGGTTTCTAGATTCATTTCGTCAATGACGTAGATTCCGTATTGGTCACATAGTTTATACCAATAGCTGTTGTTTGGATAGTGGGATGTTCTTATGGCATTGATGTTTAGTGATTTTAAGATATGAATGTCTTCTTCCATTTGTTCTTGAGATAAACATCTTCCTGTTTTTGGATCCCATTCATGGCGGTTGATGCCGTGGAATACAATTCGTTTTCCGTTGAGTTTCATAATGCCATATTCGAGCGTGAATTTTCTAAATCCGACTTGTTCTTGAATGGTTTCAATGATTTCGTTGTTTGTATCGTATAAAACGAGTTCTAATTGATAAAGATTTGGAAATTCACTGCTCCATAGGCATGTATTTTCTACTGGGATTTCAAATGAATCTTGCATATTGCCATTCCATACGATGTTTCCTTGTGGATCATATAGTTTTGCTTGTAGTGTATGTGATTCATTACTACTCATTTTACAAACACAACTAAGAACACTTTTGTTTGTGTCTAGATCAATGTCTGTATCGATTTTTAAGTCTTGTATGTGTTGGCTAGGTTGTTTATAGATCATGACATCTCTAAATATGCCTGTAAAGCGCCACATGTCTTGGTCTTCTAGCCATGTGCCTGTGCATTTTTGAAAGATGCGTACGCAGAGTACGTTATCTTTTTCTTGTGTGTATTTTGTAATGTCAAAACGGCTTGGTGTAAAGGAATCTTCGGAGTATCCGATAAATTTACCATTTAGCCATACGTAGATGTTGGATTCTACACCTTCAAAGGATAGGATGAGTTTATTTCCAATAAAGTCTTGTGGACAATCAAATGTTTTACGATATTGATAGACTTTGTTTTTGTCCATATCAATTTGTCCGGGTTTTACCACGTCATGCCCATCCCAAGGGTAGGTAACATCTGTATAGTGTGGGTTGTCGAATCCTTGGAGCTGGATGTGTCCGGGTACTTGGATGTCATTCCAGTTGGAGTCATTAAATTCTGTATTATAGAAGAATTTAAAGCATGAATCATAATTTTTTGAAAGGTTGAATTTCCATGTTCCATTTAGTGAGAATGAGCTTGGCTTTTTGTCCTTTCCAATTGTATATATGTGGTCGCTATAAGCGTGTAGTCTATTTACTTGAAAGACGCGTGGGTCTTTGATCCAGTTTAAGTCTGGTGTTCGCATTGTATCACTCCTTGTTTTATTGGTAACTTAGATTATATCAAAGGCAAGTATTGAAAGGAAGGTAAAAATCAATTAAAATATTTGGTAAATTGGAGGTTGAAAGATGTCAGACATTCTTGGTTTTGTGGTTTCAATAGCCTTAATTTATTTTGGAATCAAAGTCGCATTTAAGTTCATTAAGTGGATTGGGATTCTATTGGTTGTAGTATTTGTGTTTAAGATGGTAGCACTTCTTATATAAGGGAACATGAAGTTCTCTTTTTTATTTTCAAAATTTTTTAAGTTATCTACAAGTATTTAGTTAGATGTCTTATATATTCATCTTTTTAGGCTTTAATAAAAAAGCTGGTTATTTTTCGTGATTAAAGTAAATAATGTTATAGAGAAAAACGGAACATTGGTTAATGAAATTCAAATGAAGTAGGAGTATTATTCTCGCGAGGTAGTGAATCTTTTTGTCATTACGAAGGGGGTTATTTGAAAATGAAAAATGTCAAAGACAAAATCATTATGAGTGCTGCCGTTGGATTTACGGCGGCTAGTGGAATTACTCCTGTATTTGCACAAGAAACTACAAATGCGGAAGTTATTAAGGAAGATGTAGAGGCAAAGAAGACAAAGAAAGAGAAATTAGAGGATTCGGTTAAGACAGCTAAGAGTAATTTGGATGATGTTAAAAAAGTTTCAGATGAAAAGAAGGCTGATGCAGATGCTGCTAAAAAAGAATTAGAAGATGCGAGTGCTGCACAAGACAAACAATATGCTGTTGTAGAAAATCAATATGACAAAGCATTTGGTAGTGTGAATGAAGATTATCAAACCTTATTGTCAAAGGCTTCTGATTTAGAAAAGGAAATTGCTTCTAAGCAAGCTGAATTGGATCAATATACAAAGAATGAGGAGAGTGCTGCAAAGAATTTAGAAAAGGCTAAAAAAGATTTGGCAGACAAACAGGCTAAGCTTGATGAAGTAAATAAAGAATTGGCTAAGTATGATAAAACTTCTATTGATGCAGATTTAAAAATTGCAGAAACAGAACAAGTAAATGCTCAGAATGCATATAATGATGCGAAAAAAGCAAATGAGGATGCTGCTTCTGCATTGACTATAGCAAATGGTGATCTAAATACGAAAAAGGAAGCATTAAATAATGCACAAAAGGCATATGATGATGCAGCTGCTGATGTAAAGGCTAAGCAAGAAGCAGTAAATGCTGCACAAGATAATGTAGATTCTTTTACGGGTAGTGATGCTTTAACAAATGCTCAGAATGAATTGAATCAGGCAAATACTGAATTAATAGATGCACAGAATACAGCTGCAGCTGCACAAACAGCTCTTGATAATGCAACAAAGGAATTGAGTGCGGCTGAAGCAATGCAGCAGACAGCTCAAAAAGAGTTTGATAAGAGTGTTGAAAGTTTTAATGAAGCTGAAAAAGCATTAGAAGAAGCTACAAAGAAACAAGCAACTGCAGAAGAAGCTTATGAAGTGGCAAATAAAAATGCTATGGATAATCAAAGTATTGTTGATAAATTAACTCAAAAACAAACGGAGTGTCAAACTGCAGTAAATAAAGCTCAAACAGCATTAAACGATGCTCAAACAGCTTTTGATTCAAATAAGAGTGAAAAGGAAGTTGCTCAAGAAAAATTAAATACATTTATTAATGAAAATAAGAGTACAATAGATCAAATTAATAAAGGTACTCAGGGATTCTTTGAATATGTAAGTACGGATCTTGGTAAATTAACTTCACAAGCGTTTGATAAGAATAACGCTACATATTCGAAGATTGCAGCTTATGTGAAATTGGGTCAGGAAGGCGATGCGACGAGTATAGAGAATATGAAAGTTGTTATTCCTTGGCTTAAGAAAACAAATGATTTGCGTGCGAAACATAATTTAAATGCGTTGAATGTAAGTTTGTGGGAAATGGCATTAGCACAGGCAAATTCTGATTGGGCACAAGAGAATATAAAGCATTCAGGAATATATGATCATGGAGAAAATTTATCATGGGGTTATCAAGATCCTTTTGATGGTTGGTATGATGAAGAAAAGGCTATATATGACACATTTGATGATTCATTAAAGCAATTATCGGCTAATGACTTATCTAAAAAATATCCTGATAAATATAATCAGGTGGGACATTATTTGAATATTGTACACCCAAACTTCACTAGTTTTGGTATGGGTCATTCTTCTATAGGAGATTATGGAAGAAATGATTCTCAAGATTTCTTGCTTAGACAAATTCATTCAAGCGATGTCATTATGACTGTGGATGATTTTGAAAAGAAATTAACTGAATATGAGAACAAAATTGATGCTGTTAATAAGGAGTATAAAGCTAAGCAGGATGCTGTAGCGAATGCTTCAGATGCAAAAGATAATTCTGCAGTTTTAAAAGCACAAAAAGCTTTAGATGATGCAAATGATCAGTTAGATTCAGTTAACAAACAGTTGGAAGCTCCTGCTGCAAAACAAAAGGAGTTAAATGCAAAAGTAGATGAAGCAAATAAAGCTCTTGTTGCAGCAAATACAGAAGTAGCAAATAAGGCGAAGGATAAGACAGATGCTGAGACAGCGAAGGTTCAAAAAGCAAGTGCATTAGTTGCAGCAAAAGCAAATGTTGAATCTAAGAAAAAGGCAAAAGAAACAGCTGCTAAAAATAAGGCTGCTGCAGATAAAGCAGTTGAAGAAAAACAATCTAAAGTGGATCGGTTAAATCAAAAAATCAATAATTGGAATACAAGTAAGGCTGAAGCTGAAAAGCAATTAGATAATGCAAATGCTGCGTTGAATGAAGCAAAAGGTAAATTGGATGGTGCTACAGACAATTTAACTCCAGTAAAGAGTGCGTATAATGGTGCTGTTGCTGTACAAGCTAAAGCTGAATCTGATTCTGTGGCTGCTAATAGTGCATTTGTTTCTGCAGATACATTGCTTCAAGAAAAGAATGATTCTTTAGCTAAGGCTAGAAGGGCATTAGCTAATTACAATGGTGCTGTAAAAGCAGTAAAGGATGCTAGTGAAGCTGTAGATACGCAATCCGCTTTAATTGATAAGTATACTAAGGATGCAGAAGATGCAAGTGTTGGTATTGAAGAAACAACAAAGAAGATTAGTGAGTTAGTTGATTCTAAAGATGAATTAGATTCTAAAGTAGAAGCTAAGAAAAAAGTCTTGGATGTCATTGATGATGTGAAGGCGAATGGTTCTAGAGCAAATACTTCAAGTATTACAGATGAAGAATTATTAGGCTACTTAGATGAACTTGCTAAAGAAGTAGATGAATTTGAAGAACTTCATATTAAGTTTGCGAATACAAATGTAAAATATATGACTTTGCTTTCTGTTTACGAAGAGGCTAAAAAGGATGAGGCTCAGGCTCAAACTGTTTATGATGAGGCGATGAAAGCTCTTGATACATATATTCAGGAAACTTCAAAGCATGCTGTTAAAACAGATAACAACACGAATAAAAAGAATGGTGTATCAACAAATAAGAATGGTAATACATCTGGAGTTAAGAAAACTAATTCTACAAATACCGGTGTAGAAACTGGTCTAGGATTAGATGTAGCCATGATGGGTGTAGCTGCTTTGGGTATTGTTGAGGCTAAGCGTAGAAGTAAAAAACAATAGTTTGTTTGAAGGTAGGATTTGAAATCTTGCCTTCTTTTTTTATAGTGAGAAATAACCAATTGTTAATTGGGTTTGTGTTCATATGATGATTTCCAGTTAATTTTTTGTGAAAACGCTTTAAATTCACTTGATGAATAAATTTTGTGGTTATAAAATTGGTTTGTATTTAGGAGGGTAATAGAGATGAATAAACTAACGAAACAGTTACTTTCATTGGGGTTGAGTGTAGTAACTGTAGCTGGTATGGTTTCGCCAGTGCTTGCCGAAGGTGTTGATGAAACACAGGGTACTGGAGATTCACCTGTTGTAGAAAAGGAAGCAGAAAGGGAATATGCACTACAAATCTATAAGCATAATGTAGATGGTACTGAAAAAGTTGAATACACTACATTTACTATTTCATCATCTGCTGGATATACAGAGATTTATAGATATGTCGCAAAAGAATATTTGCCTGAAGGTTATAGTTTGCCTGCACCTGCATTTGCGGCTGTAACAGAAGTGGATGAAAATACGTATCGTTTTGATGTATATGAAAAACAGAGTGCAGAAGATGAAATGATAGATGTTACTGTAGAATTCTATTTATATAAATCTGAAGACAAAAAGGTGGTTGCAACTACAACACTTTCTGTAAACAAAAACTTATATAATGATGAGGTTGGACAGATTATTTACAAGAATCCACCTGAAGGATATGAGGTAGTATGGGCTGGTGGTGCTGGACCGATCGTTGGCGTTGATGAAAATGGTGTCTATCATGCGGCTGTACGTAAATTGTATGAAGACAATAACAAGCCAGAAACTAAGCCTGAAGATAATATGAAAACGTATACGTTGATTATTAATAAAGATGGTGTTGAAGAACAAAAAACAGTAGAAATAGAAAAAAATAGCGCATACGACATTTCTTACTATATTTTAGCTAATTTCATTCCTGAAGGATATAGAGCTGAAATCAAAGATATTGAATATGTTAAAGACAATACTTTTAGAATGAATGTTGTAAAGAAGGATAAGAATCCAGAATTAAAGACATGGAAATTAAATATTATCAAGAGAACTTGGGATAATGTTATGGGATCTTTCCCAAGCATGTATGAAGGTGTTAAAGTAGAAACGAAAAAATTTACTTATGATTCGAAGGCTGGAGTTGCAGAGATTGCGAATTATATTGAAAAAACTTTTGCTCCAAAAGATTATGTAGTAGACAATGGATATAATGGAGAATGCAAAATTTATGATATTCATCAGATTAATGATTCTACATTTAATATGTTAACTACTAAAAAGGATAAAATACCAACATATCCATCTAATTTCTGTGCAGTTGAATTTGTGGATGCAGATACAAAAGAATCTTTGCCTTATAGTGGAGTTATAGCTTTGAAATCGCAAAAAACATCTTTAGAAAAGTCTGATATTGAATATGTTCCAATTGGATACAAGTTGGTTGGTAATTCATTTAAAATTGTAGATAATGGGACAAGAAAAGCAACTATTACAGTTAAAAAGGGTAATGAAGATAGTCAATTGGATCTTGTATTCTTTGTGAATAGTAATGGAGCACTTTCTAAGTTTAAAACAGTTACTGTTGTTGCAGATCAATATGATGTAAATAAAGATGGGGTGGTTGCTTTAGATGAACTTGCATCAGCAATTCCAGATGGATATGTAATTGATGATGATATGCAGATTGAATCAGCTCCTGCTGTTTCTTATACGGATCAATCAGATAAAAAATATATTAATTGTTCTATCGAAATTTGTTTAAATAAAGTTTCTTCAGTAAATCAAACTGAAAGTTCTAAGGATATTGCGAGTATTACAGATTCTAAAGCGAACAAAGTATTAACTAGTAGTTTAAATACGGATCAAAAGAAGGAATATGATGCAGCTATCAAAGTGGGTAAAGAAGTTGAATTCAAACCTGTTGTTAAGAACGAAGTAAAAGAATCAGATAAAAAAGCGTTATTAGCATATGCAGATAAAAATGATACTGAAGTTGTGAATGCATTTGATATTGAAATTGAATTGTTAATTAATGATGAGAGTTAAGGCTTAATTCCTGAAACGAGTGAAAAATTAACATTCAAAGTGGCTATTCCAGAAAACTTAAAGAAGGATGGTCGTAAGTTCTATGTGTTGCGTTTACACGATGGAAAGATTGATAAACTTCCAGTAAATGAGGATGGAACTTTTGAAACAGATAAATTCTCTTCTTATATGTTAGTTTATGAGGATGTTAAGGCAACAACTCCAGAAACAAAACCTGAAGTTAAGCCTAAGTCAAAACCAAGTACTAAACCGGAAGAAAAACCAGCTGCTAAACCAAGTATAGGATCTACTACAACTTCAACAGATACAAAGAAGGATAACACAGTTAAGAAAGATGTTAAGAAGAATAAGAAGGTAAATACAAGTACAAAGACTTCTAGTACATTGTTTACTGGATTATTAGGTATTTCTATTGTAGGTTTAGGTGCAGTAGAAGTATTGCGTAGAAGAAATAAATAGTGTGAATTGAAAGAAATCTTTTGCGGTAATTCATAACTAGATATAGTTGTCTAAAGATACTGGGAGTAGAGATTGATTACCAATGTCATTAAGTTAAGCAAATTCTTAAATTTATGAGTC
>ULXK01006723.1_pt1 | contig 14700 bp, 10 predicted proteins | sample 1961201 | NCBI WGS metagenome assembly ULXK01 (sample SAMEA4835836, study PRJEB28245) | human gut metagenome | biome: gut microbiome; material: fecal sample | place: Denmark | collected 2008
CAGCCGTCCAATCATCCGCAGCCGTCCAATCATCCCCAGCCGCCCGTTTCCACCAACGGGGCTATCACCCCATCCGGTCCTTCTTCCAAAAAATCAGTCCAAAAAATCTCCATAAAACTGGAAACATATAAGCATTGCATTTTACCATCCATACTGTTATAATAAGTAGTAATGAATACTACATGTGAAAAGACATGGATAAGAAAAACCGGAGGACATAATTATGACCTATAAGATTATCGGGGATAGTTGTCTTGATTTAACAGAGGATATGAAGAAGGATCCCAGATTTCAGATGATTCCGCTGACACTGCAGGTAGGCAGTGCCCAGGTGGTGGATGATGAGACATTTGACCAGAAACGGTTTATAGAGATGGTAAAGGCGTGTCCGGAATGCCCAAAGACAGCGTGTCCGTCACCGGAGACCTTTAAGGCTGCATTTGAGGAGGCGGAAGCGGAAGCAGTATTTGTCATCACTCTGTCCAGCCACCTCAGCGGAAGTTATAATTCGGCGGCAGTGGCAAAGAAGCTGTATGAGGAGGAGATGGCGGAAAAAGGTATGGCGGAGCAGGCCAAGAAGGTGGCTGTTATTGACTCGCTTTCCGCATCCTCAGGGGAGTTGAATATTGCCCTCTTTATCCAAAACCTGTGCGATTCCGGACTGGAATTTGATGAGGTGGTGGAGAAAACCCTGGCATACAGGGACGGCATGAATACTTACTTTGTGCTGGAGAGCCTGGATACACTCCGCAAGAACGGGCGTCTGTCGGGCCTGCAGGCTTTTTTTGCCACAGCCCTCAACATCAAGCCTGTTATGGGCGCGGATACAGGAACCATCATCAAGCTGGACCAGGCCAGGGGAATGAACAAGGCCCTTCAGAGAATGTGCGATATTGCGGTAAAGGAAGTGGCGGACGCGGCCAGTAAGATTGCGGTTGTCTGCCATGTGAATAACCCTGAGCGGGCTGAATACGTAAAGGATGAGCTGGCTAAGAGGGTGGGATTCAAGAAGATTGTGGTTACCAACGCGGCAGGCGTGGCCACTGTATATGCCAATGATGGAGGGATTGTACTGGCAGTCTGATGTCCGCCAGGAGAGGTTTTATGAAGAGAACAGGATGTATTGTGGCAGCAGCCTTTTTATTAGGGCTGCTGCTGGCCGGTATTACGGGATATTTAATATGGCACTCAGCACAGGACAAATATGTCAGGGCTGAGATGGTAGGTGTCTCGGGAGGCACCGGCGTGGCTGGCGTGGAGGCGCCGGAACCGGAGGAAGGGGACGGGGCAGAAACAGGTGCCGCCGCAGATTCGGACGGCGCCCAAGGAACAGACGGCCCGGATGCAGCGGATGGCGGTTTATCCGCCCATTCAGACAACGCTGAAGCACAGGGGCCCGGAACAGGAACATCGGATGAGGACTCTCCGCTAAAACTTGTATTTGCAGGGGATATCCTTCTCTCAGACCACGTGCTGGGCGCATACCGGAAAGCAGGCAATATAGGCGGAGTGGTGGACAGCGGATTCCGCCAGGTGATTGACGGCAGCGATATCTTTATGGCAAATGAAGAATTCCCCTTCAGCAGCCGCGGAACAGCTGCTGCTGATAAGCAGTTTACCTTCCGGCTGCCGCCTGAACATGTATCCATGTTTCAGGAGCTGGGAATAGATATCGTGACCCTGGCCAACAATCACGCTCTGGATTTCGGTACAGATGCCCTGCTGGATACATGCAGCACCCTGGATGATGCCGGAATCCTGCGGGTGGGAGCCGGAGCCAATCTGGAGGAAGCCAAAAAGCCGGTATTCATGGAGGCAAAGGGCCGCAGAATCGGGTTCCTGGGCGCGTCCAGGGTCATACCGGAGGGTTCCTGGAACGCCACTTCCAAGGGACCGGGCATGCTCACCACCTATGATCCGTCCTTGCTGTTGGAGGAGATCAAAAAGGCCAGGGAAGTCTGCGATTACCTTGTGGTATATGTGCACTGGGGAATTGAACGTGACGAGCGGCCCCAGGAGTACCAGAGGACCCTGGGACAGCAGTATATAGACGCGGGAGCCGACCTTGTGATAGGCAGCCATCCCCATGTACTGCAGGGGCTGGAATATTATAAGGGCAAGCCCATCGTGTACAGCCTGGGTAATTTTGTGTTCGGCAGCAGCATTCCGAAAACAGCCCTGCTGACCGTGGAATGGGACGGGGAGGACGCGCTGCTGCGGCTGGTGCCGGGCACATCCTCTGGAGGATATACCAGGATGCTGGAGGATGAAGGAGAAAAGGCGGGTTTCTACCAGTATATCACATCCATTTCCTATGGCGTGACGGTTGGGGAGGATGGAATTGTGGCGCCGGTGGAGGAAAGAGCGGCAGAGTAGGAGGAATCCGGGACATACCTTTTTCCCTGCCAGGTGTTCCTCTCCTTGAAACGGCGGTGCAGGGTGTTTAATACCAGCCGTTTGTTGCCGCTCCACAGAGGGGCCAGGAGAAGGGATTTTGGACCGTCCCCTGTCAGGCGGTGAATGGTCAGTTCAGGGGGAAGGATTTCCACACAGTCTATGACAAAATCAATGTATTCCTCCATTGTGAACATGGGAAAGGGATTGGTGCGGCAGTAATCTGCCAGGCCGGTCCCTTTTAAAATGTGGAGAAGCTGGAGCTTGATTCCATCTATGGGGCTTTGGGCCAGATAATGTACGGTTTCCGCCATCATGAGCCTGGTCTCGCCGGGCAGGCCCAATATGACATGGACAATGACGGTCAGGCCAGCTGCCTTAAGGCGTCTGAGGGCGTCCTCAAACACAGGAAGTCCGTAACCACGGCGGATAAAGGCGGCGGTGGAATCATGGATGGTCTGGAGGCCCAGCTCCACCCATACCGGTTTCACACGGTTTAAATCCTTTAACAGGCCGATAACCTCAGGCTCCAGACAGTCCGGCCTGGTGCCGATGGACAGGGCTGCGACGGCAGGATGGGAGACTGCTTCCCCAAACAATTGCTTCAGATAGGGCAGGGGAGCGTACGTATTGGTGTAGGACTGGAAATAGGCAATATAAGAACCCTGTGAGCCGTCAGGCATCTTTCTCTTTACCTGAGCCATGGCCTGCTCGATCTGCCGGGAGACAGCCGTCTGTCTGGAAGCGGCAAAATCACCGGAGCCGCCTTGGCTGCAAAAGATACAGCCCCCTGTTCCCAGAGTGCCGTCCCGGTTGGGACAGCTCATGCCTCCGTCCAGGGACAGCTTATAGATTTTCCGGCCGAACTGCTGCCTCAGCTCATAGTCCAGGGAGTGATATGGTTTTCCGTTCCATTCCATTGTAAATACCTGCTTTCTTACATGATACTGTTTTAAGAGATTATAACAGCAAAGCATGTCCGGTGTCATCCTTATTTAAAAAAACGTATAAAGACAGGAGAATATTGTATTGTTGTTTTTGTGCCATGTGTGATAAACTGAATTCAGAAGTTTCAGAAAAGATAGGAGAGGTAAGTCATGAAGGTAAACGAGACAGTGAAACTGCTGGAGAGCGGCGCCGCCAGGACTCTTATGGCGCAGCTCTACGGGGAAGACGGGGTAGAGGCCAATGTAAAGCGCTATGAGGATTTGCTGGCCGGGTATGAGAAGATGTTTGGCGGGGAAGGGGATGTGAAGCTGTTTTCCTCACCCGGCAGAACGGAAATCAGCGGCAATCATACAGATCACAACCACGGCAAGGTGCTGGCAGGCAGCATTAATCTGGACTGTGTGGGGGCGGCCGGAACGAATGAATCCAATCAGGTACATATTGTCAGCGAGACATATAACCAGGATTTTACCATTGATCTGAACCATCTGGAGCCCAGTGAGAAAAAGGCGGGAACCGTGGACCTGGTAAAGGGACTTCTCCAGGGATTTAAGGATTCCGGCTACCGTGTGGGCGGATTCAACGCGTATATCACCAGCAATGTCATAAGCGCGGCAGGGGTCAGCTCATCAGCCTCCTTTGAGATGCTGCTGTGCTCCATGCTCAACACATTTTTTAATGAAGGCCGTATGAGCACCGTGGCATACGCCCATATCGGCAAGTTCGCTGAAAACAACTACTGGGACAAGGCGTCCGGCCTGCTGGACCAGATGGCATGTGCTGTGGGCGGCCTTATCACCATTGATTTTATAGAGCCGCTGGTACCTAAGGTGGAAAAGATAGACTTTGACTTTGGTTCCCAGGACCACAGCCTGATAATTGTACAGACCGGCAAGGGCCATGCTGACCTGAGCGCGGATTATTCCTCGGTTCCCGCGGAGATGAAAAAGGTGGCCAGGTATTTTGGAAAAGAGGTATTGTCCCAGATTTCCGAGGAACAGGTGATAGACAACCTGGCAGAGGTACGGCAGTTTGCCGGGGATCGATCCGTGCTGCGCGCACTGCATTTCTTTGAGGAAAATAAAAGGGTGGAGGCAGAGGTCCTTGCCCTTAAGGAGAACCGTTTTAAGGATTTCTTAAACAATATAACGGCATCCGGCAATTCCTCATGGAAATGGCTCCAGAACTGCTTTACCAACAGCGATTATCAGGAGCAGGGAATCACGGTTACCCTGGCGCTTACGGAGCTGTTCATTGCAGAAAAGCAGAAGGGGGCCTGCAGGGTCCACGGAGGAGGCTTTGCCGGCGTTATCATGGCAGTGCTGCCCAATGAACTTGTGGACGAATTCATACACTATATTGAAAAATGCACAGGAGAGGGAAGCGCTTACCGAATGAGCATCCGCCCATACGGAGCCATCTGCTTTAATGACCTGATTTAGCCGCGTACTGCTTTTTTCGACATAAAACGCCGTGATTTACGGGGCTCACGCTTACAGTTCCCGCGGATTCCTGTGGTAAGGCGGGGGGATTTGCGGTATAATGATGTCAGAGTATGCTGGTATCAGACATGCTCTGGAGCAATCAGAACAAGAGGAGGACTGAGCGGGTATGATTGGCGAAAAAACATTGGAACTCCTGAAGCAGGTATTGGCTGAAAGCAGCTATACGGTTGCCATCTGCGGTTCCGGGATGATGGAAGAGGGAGGTATTCTGGGACTTAAACAGGAAGGACGGGCTTATGAGATTGAACAGAAATATTCGGAATCACCGGAGGAGCTGTTTCACATTTCCTGTCTGTCCAGAAGGCCGGAACGTTTCTATGAATTTTACCGCGAGGAGATACTGAAAAAGATTCCTGACATGACTCCGTCTGTCAGGGCGCTGGCCAGGATGGAGGAAGAGGACAAGCTTCAGTGTATTGTTACCACCAATATTTTCGATTTGCCGGAACAGGTGGGCTGCCGGAATGTGATTTACCTTCACGGAAGCATATACAAAAACAGGTGCCCCCACTGCGGCAGGCTGTATTCCATGGAAGAGATCAGGGATTCCAGACATGTTCCCCATTGTAAGAACTGCAAAACCATGATACGCCCCGGAACCTCTCTCTACGGGGAGATGGTGGACAGCAGCATCATGAGCCGTACCACGGAGGAGATAGCCAGGGCCGACGTGCTCCTGGTGCTGGGAACCAGTCTGCGGTCAGAGGTATACAGCAACTACATACGGTACTTCCAGGGCAGGAAGATGGTAATTATCCACCGTATACCCAGGCCCCTGGATGAGAAAGCCGATATGGTCATATACGATCTTCCCCAGAATGTCCTTCCCCTTCTGGTGGATGGCGGGATTTGAGGGAGCCGGAAATACCTTCCGGGAACATTGGCAGCTGAGTGGGATAAGATGGGAAATTAGTAAAGGCCGGAGATGGTTCCGGCCTTTTGCACGTCTAAGTCTGTTTATTTTCTGTGGAAGGAATCCAGCAGCTGGTTCTTTGTGTGCCACAGCTCATTGGACAGGTCCACATGGACTGTGTGGGGGTTGATGAGACGCTTGGACTCATCCCACAGGGTATCCAGCTCTTTTTTACAGTAGGCCTGGATATCCATTACCTTCGGAGACTGGTACACGCACCTGCCGTCCAGGAAAATGGGGATCATCAGTTCCCGCATGGTATAGCTGTCTGGCGCCAGCATGGTCTTTTTCCATGTCTCTAAGGGGTCGAAGAGAAGGAGGGAATTGCGGGTGTCGAATTCCTCGCCCACCAGACAAATCAAATCTGCTATGATTTTGCCGGTGGCCTTATCATAAATCCTCTGTATGGTCTTGTTGCCCGGGTTGGTGATTTTCTCCGCGTTTTCGGACAGCTTGATTTTCGGCACAAACTGGCCTGTGGCCTTGTCCATCACAGCAGCCAGTTTGTATACGCCTCCGAAGGACGGACAGTCTTTGGCTGTAATCAGGTTGGTGCCCACTCCCCAGGAATTGATGGTGGCTCCCTGCATTTTCAGGGAGTTGATCAGGTTCTCGTCCAGGTCGTTGGAGGCGGAGATCACTGCGTCCGGGAATCCGGCCTCGTTGAGCATCTTTTTGGCCTTTTTGGACAGGTAGGCCAAATCACCGCTGTCCAGACGGATGCCGTAGAAGGTAAGAGGAATACCGGCTTCTCTCATCTCCTTAAATACCTGGATGGCGTTGGGGACGCCGGAACCTAAGGTATCATAGGTATCCACCAGCAGAATGCAGGCGGAAGGATAGAGCTTGGCATAGGTGCGGAAGGCGGTCAGCTCGTCGGGAAAGCTCATAATCCAGCTGTGGGCATGGGTTCCCTTTACCGGGACATCGAACATTTTCCCGCAGAGTACATTGGAGGTGCCGATGCATCCGGCTATCATGGCTGCCCTTGCTCCGTAGGTGCCGGCATCCGGTCCCTGGGCCCTGCGCAGTCCGAATTCCATGACGCCGTCGCCCTTGGCCGCGTAAACGATGCGCTCTGTCTTGGTGGCAATGAGGCTCTGGTGATTGATGATATTGAGCAGTGCTGTCTCGATGAGCTGGGCCTGCATAATGGGGGCAATGACCTTGACAAGAGGTTCCCTGGGGAAAACCACGGTTCCCTCCGGAATGGCGTAAATATTGCCTGTAAAGCGGAATTCGTTGAGATAGCTCAGAAAGTCCTCCTCAAACATATCCAGGCTTCTCAGGTATTCAATGTCGCTGTCATCAAAATGCAGGTCCTCAATGTACTCAATGACCTGCTGCAATCCGGCACAGATGGCAAAGCCGTTGCCGTGGGGATTGGTCCTGTAAAACATGTCGAATACAACGGTTTCGTTGGCGTCCTTTTCTTTGAAATACCCCTGCATCATGGTTAGCTCATACAGGTCTGTGAGTAAGGTAAGATTTCTCTGCTCCATATAGGTTCCTCCCTGGGCGCAGCCGGTGTGCTGTACGCAGGGTATGCGGTGCGGCAGGATTTTGACGGCTGTGCAGTAATATTGGTTAGTAGTATAACACATATTCTGGAAAAGGCAAACGAAATGATAAAAATTTAACAATCAAAGGCGGAACAACTGATATGTCAAAATAAACGAAAATCAGATACACGGTTGACATTTTACGCATGCATTATTATAATAAAGAAGTTAAATGAAAAAGGCATAGATGGAGACAGTAGGCCTGCAGGAACGCCTCAGAGAGCCGGAGATGGTGGAAACCGGTGCAAGTAATGCAGAACTGAAGATCACTCCGGAGCTGTCCGGCTGAAGGGATGCGTCAGCAGCGCATGATAGGCCGGGACGCGTTTCCCGCGTTAAGGGAACTCATATGATGGTATGCAGTAATAGGTGGTTAAACGAAGCGGTTTATGGCTTTCGTCCTGTTCGGGACGGAAGCCTTTTTTGCTTCATGGAAGGATATACAATCTTTTTCACATACCAGAATAGAAATCTATCATGAATGGAACGGAGGAAGACGTTATGTATGACAAAGTCCCCACAGACCTTAAGTTTGTGGAACGGGAAAAAGAAGTGGAGAAGTTCTGGGAAGCAGAGCACATCTTTGAGAAAAGCATTAAAATGAGGGAGGGCTGCAAGCCCTATGTATTCTATGACGGACCGCCAACTGCCAACGGCAAGCCTCATATCGGCCATGTGGAGACCCGTGTAATCAAGGATATGATTCCCAGATACCGGGCCATGAAGGGGTATATGGTGCCGAGAAAGGCCGGATGGGACACCCACGGCCTGCCTGTGGAGCTGGAAGTTGAGAAGAAGCTGGGACTGGACGGCAAGGAGCAGATTGAGCAGTATGGTCTGGAGCCGTTTATCAAAGAATGTAAGGAAAGCGTCTGGAAGTACAAGGGCATGTGGGAGGATTTCTCCAACACCGTTGGCTTCTGGGCTGATATGGACAATCCCTATGTAACCTATGACAACAGCTTTATCGAGTCTGAGTGGTGGGCTCTTAAGCAGATTTGGGACAAGGGTCTTTTGTACAAGGGCTTTAAGGTGGTTCCCTACTGCCCGCGCTGCGGCACCCCGCTGTCCTCCCATGAGGTGGCCCAGGGTTATAAGGATGTAAAGGAGCGTTCCGCCATTGCCCGCTTTAAGGCCAAGGGAGAAGACGCATATATCCTGGCATGGACCACTACGCCGTGGACCCTTCCCAGCAACCTGGCCCTGTGTGTGAACCCCAAGGAAGACTATGTAAAAGTAAAGACAGGCGACGGCTACACCTACTATATCGCTCAGGCCCTGGCAGATACCGTGCTGGGTGAAGACTATGAGGTGCTGGAAACTTACAAGGGCAAGGACCTGGAGTTCAAGGAATATGAGCCCCTCTATGACTGCTCCGTGCCCCTGTGCGAGAAGCAGCACAAGAAAGCCTACTATGTGGTCTGCGCTGACTATGTAACACTGACAGACGGTACCGGCATCGTACACATTGCACCTGCCTTTGGTGAGGATGATGCCAACGTTGGCCGCAAGTACGACCTTCCCTTTGTGCAGCTGGTGGACGCCAAGGGCGATATGACGGCGGATACGCCTTTTGCAGGCACCTTTGTGAAGGATGCGGACCCCATGGTGTTAAAGGATCTGGAGTCCAGAGGGCTGCTTTTCTCAGCCCCCAGCTTCGAGCACAGTTATCCCCACTGCTGGCGCTGCGGAACCCCTCTCATTTACTATGCAAGGGAGTCCTGGTTCATCAAAATGACTGCTGTGAAGGATGACCTGATCCGCAACAACAATACCATTAACTGGGTTCCGGATTCCATCGGCAAGGGCCGCTTCGGGGACTGGCTGGAGAATATCCAGGACTGGGGTATTTCCAGAAACCGTTACTGGGGCACCCCGCTCAATATCTGGGAGTGCGAGTGCGGACACCAGCATTCCATCGGAAGCATCGAGGAATTAAAGAGCTTATCCGACAACTGCCCTGATGAAATCGAGCTTCACCGCCCATATATTGACGTTGTAAACATCAAGTGCCCCAAGTGCAATAAGCCCATGAAGCGTGTGCCTGAGGTGATTGACTGCTGGTTTGATTCCGGAGCCATGCCCTTTGCGCAGCACCATTATCCCTTTGAGAACAAGGAACTGTTCGAGTCGCAGTTCCCGGCCCAGTTTATCTCCGAGGCAGTGGACCAGACCAGAGGATGGTTCTATTCCCTCCTTGCTGAGTCCACCCTGCTGTTCAACAAGGCGCCTTATGAAAATGTAGTTGTCATGGGGCTTGTGCTGGATGAGAACGGACAGAAGATGAGCAAGTCCAAGGGCAATGCAGTGGATCCCTTTGATACTCTGGCAGTCCACGGCGCAGACGCCATCCGCTGGTTCTTCTACACCTGCAGCGCTCCCTGGATTCCAAAGCGTTATCAGGATAAGGCAGTGACCGAGGGACAGCGCAAGTTCATGGGTACCCTTTGGAACACCTATGCTTTCTGGGTGCTGTATGCCAATATTGACAATTTTGATCCCACCAGATATACCCTGGAATACGACAAGCTTCCGGTCATGGACCGCTGGATGCTGTCCAAGATGAATTCCATGGTAAAGACAGTGGATAACAGCCTGATGAATTACCAGATTCCTGAGGCGGCCAGATCTCTCCAGGAGTTTGTGGATGACTTAAGCAACTGGTATGTGCGCAGAAGCCGTGAGCGCTTCTGGGCAAAGGGAATGGAGCAGGATAAGATTAATGCCTTCATGACCCTGTACACGGCCCTTGTGACCGTGGCAAAGGCGGCTGCTCCCATGATTCCGTTTATGACAGAGCAGATTTACCAGAATATCGTGAGAAAGGTGGATGGGAATGCGCCTGAAAGTGTACACCTGTGCGATTTCCCGGAGGTGAATGAGTCCTGGATTGATGCGGAGCTGGAATCCGACATGGATGAAGTGCTGAAGGTGGTTGTCATGGGACGTGCGGCCAGGAATGCGGCCAACATCAAGAACCGCCAGCCCATTGCCCGGATGTATGTGAAGGCCGACCATGAGCTGTCAAGGTTCTATGTGCAGATTATTGAGGAAGAACTGAATGTGAAGCAGGTGATTTTCTCCAATGATGTAAGGGAATTTACCTCCTATACCTTCAAGCCTCAGTTAAAGACCGTGGGACCAAAGTACGGCAAGCTGTTAAACCGGATTCGTCAGACTCTGACCGATATCGACGGCAGCGCCGCCATGGATACCCTGAATGAGAAGGGACAGCTTACCTTTGACTATGACGGACAGGAAGTGGTGCTGACAAAGGACGACCTGCTGATCGATGTTTCCCAGAAGGACGGCTATGTGACAGAGGAAGACAACTATGTGACCGTTGTGCTGGATACCAACCTGACTCCTGAACTGATTGAGGAGGGCTTTGTGAGAGAACTCATAAGCAAGATTCAGACCATGCGCAAGGAGGCCGGATTTGAGGTCATGGACCACATCAGCGTATTCCAGGATGGAAATGAGCGGATTGCAGAACTGATTAAGGCCCATGCGGACGAGATCAAAACAGAGGTCATGGCGGACCATATCAGCATCGGCGCCATGTCCGGCTTTGTCAAAGAGTGGAACATTAACGGCGAAAATGTAATGCTCGGTGTTGAAAAGACCATGAAATAATGGTAAGATTGTGAGGCGGGGCCCATAAAACCCCGCCCCGTCTGATAATTTGGGAATGATTTACATACAATAGTTCTGTAATAGAAGAGGAACTTAAAGCAGGAGGATAATGGCCGATGAATAAAGGATTTGATAAGGAAACGTTCAAGCGCAGTGTGGTGGACAACGTAAAGAACATGTTCCGAAGGACCATTGATGAGGCGACTCCCCAGCAGGTATTTCAGGCAGTGGCCTATGCTGTGAAGGATGTTATCATTGACGAGTGGATTGCCACTCACAAGGAATATGAGAAAAAGGACGTTAAGACAGTATACTACCTGTCCATGGAGTTCCTCATGGGCCGTGCTCTGGGCAATAATATCATCAATATCTGCGCCAGGGATGAGATTAAGGAAGCCCTGGATGAGATGGGCTTTGATTTAAATGTGATTGAGGACCAGGAGCCGGACGCAGCCCTGGGAAACGGCGGCCTGGGACGTCTGGCGGCCTGTTTCCTGGATTCGCTGGCAACCCTGGGATATCCGGCATATGGCTGCGGCATCCGTTACCGCTACGGCATGTTCAAGCAGAAGATTGAGAACGGTTACCAGGTGGAGGTGCCGGATAACTGGTTAAAGGACGGCAACCCCTTTGAGATCCGCAGGCCGGAGTATGCTTCCGAGATTAAATTCGGAGGTTATGTGCGCATTGAGAACCAGGGCGGAGTGAACCATTTCGTACAGGACGGATACCAGTCTGTCCGCGCGGTGCCCTATGACCTGCCGATTATCGGATACGGCAACAATGTGGTGAATACCCTGCGTATCTGGGATGCAGAACCCATCAACACCTTTAATTTGGATTCCTTTGACAGGGGAGATTACCAGAAGGCAGTGGAGCAGGAGAATCTGGCCAAAACCATTGTGGAGGTCCTTTACCCCAATGACAACCACTACGCAGGCAAGGAACTGCGCCTGAAGCAGCAGTATTTCTTTATTTCCGCCAGCGTACAGAGGGCGGTTAAAAAGTATAAAGAAAAGCACGATGACATCAGAAAATTCTATGAAAAAGTAGTGTTCCAGCTGAACGACACCCACCCGACGGTTGCCATCCCTGAATTGATGCGGATTCTTCTGGACGAGGAGGGACTTACATGGGATGAGGCGTGGGAGGTAACCACCAGGACCTGCGCTTATACAAACCACACCATCATGTCAGAGGCGCTGGAGAAGTGGCCCATTGAGCTGTTCTCACGGCTTCTGCCCAGAATTTACCAGATTGTGGAGGAAATCAACCGCAGGTTCCAGAACCAGATTCAGACCATGTATCCGGGCAACCAGGAGAAGCTGCGCAAAATGTCCATTATTTACGACGGACAGGTGAAGATGGCTTACATGGCGATTGCAGCCAGCTTTTCCGTCAACGGCGTTGCCAGGCTTCACACGGAAATCCTTAAGCACCAGGAGTTAAAAGACTTCTATGAGATGATGCCGGAGAAGTTCAACAACAAGACAAATGGCATAACCCAGAGACGGTTCCTGCTTCACGGCAATCCGCTGCTGGCAGACTGGGTCACCTCCAAAATTGGCGATGAGTGGATTACCGGCCTTCCCCACATCAAGAAGCTGGAACTCTTTGCAGGGGATGAGAAGTGCCAGTTTGAGTTTATGAACATCAAGTACCAGAATAAGCTGCGCCTTGCCAGATATATCAAGGAGAATAACGGCATTGACGTGGACCCGCGCTCCATTTTCGACGTGCAGGTCAAGAGGCTTCATGAGTATAAGCGCCAGCTGATGAACATTCTCCATGTGATGTATCTGTACAACCAGCTGAAGGATAATCCTGATATGGATATGATTCCCAGGACCTTTATCTTCGGCGCGAAGGCAGCCGCAGGCTATAAGCGGGCTAAGTTGACCATCAAGCTCATCAACTCAGTGGCGGATGTCATCAACAATGACAAGTCCATTAACGGCAAGATTAAGGTGGTGTTCATCGAGGATTACCGCGTATCCAATGCAGAGCTTATATTTGCGGCGGCTGATGTCAGCGAGCAGATATCCACGGCCAGCAAGGAGGCTTCCGGCACCAGCAACATGAAGTTTATGCTCAACGGGGCCCTTACCCTGGGAACCATGGACGGAGCCAATGTGGAAATCGTGGAGGAAGTGGGAGCGGACAATGCATTTATCTTCGGCATGTCCTCCGACGAGGTTATTAACTACGAGAACAACGGCGGCTATTACCCCATGGATATCTTTAACAATGACCAGGAAATCCGCCGTGTGCTCATGCAGCTGATTAACGGATACTATGCACCGGATAACCCAGAGCTGTTCAGGGATATCTATAACTCTCTCTTAAATACCAAGAGCAGCGACAGGGCTGATACCTACTTTATCCTCAAGGACTTCCGTTCCTATGCCGAGGCGCACCAGAGGGTGGATAAGGCTTACAGGGACCAGGCGTGGTGGGCTAAGGCAGCCATCCTTAACACGGCCAACTGCGGAAAGTTCACATCTGACCGTACCATTGAGGAGTATGTGAAGGATATCTGGCATCTGAAGAAAGTGACCGTAGAAATGTAAATGCTTGCTCCGGCAATCCTGATTATTGGGGTGCCGGAGCTTTTTTGGATGACGCATGAGGAAGGGAAACAGAAATGAAAATACGCGACATACTGGCAGAAGGAAAGCCCACCCTCTCCTTTGAGGTGTTCCCCCCAAAGACAGAGGATGCATATGATTCCGTGGAGAAGGCAGCCGCGGAGATTGCAAAATTAAAGCCCTCGTTTATGAGTGTTACATACGGGGCAGGAGGGGGAACCAGCGAATATACGGTTGGAATCGCCTCCGCCATCAAGGAGGAATATGGAGTGACGCCCCTGGCTCATCTCACCTGTGTTTCATCCACCAGGGAAAAGGTGCACCATGTGCTGGGTGAGTTAAGGGAGCGCGGCATTGAAAATGTACTGGCCCTGCGCGGGGATATCCCCCAGGATGGCAGCACGCCAAAGGAATACCACTATGCTTCAGAACTGATACGGGAAATCAAAAAGGCAGGTGATTTCTGCATCGGGGCAGCATGTTACCCGGAGGGCCATGTGGAATCAGCCAACAAGTCTGTGGACATAGATTACCTGAAGCAGAAGGTGGAGGCCGGATGCGATTTTGTCACCACCCAGATGTTTTTTGACAACAGCATTCTTTACAGCTATCTGTACCGCATCCGTGAAAAGGGAATCCAGGTGCCTGTGATTGCCGGCATCATGCCTGTGACAAACGCAAAGCAGATACGGAGGATTACCCAGATGTCGGGGACCTACCTGCCATCCAGGTTCATGTCCATTGTGGACCGGTTCGGGGACAATCCCGCGGCCATGAAGCAGGCCGGAATAGCCTATGCCACGGACCAGATCATTGACCTGATTGCCAACGGAGTCAACGGTATCCATGTGTATTCCATGAATAAGCCGGATGTGGCCATGAAGATAAAAGAAAACCTGTCGGAGATTTTATAGGGCTGAATGCAACACTGGAAAAAAACTCATGAGAAAAAACTCACGAGAAAAAACCTCATGACTATATCCGAGAGAATAAAACTTAGAAGAACGAATACCAGAAGAACGAATGTCGGGAAAACGAATATCAGAAGAACGAACATCGGGAGAAAAGACATATGGACATACAGGACGTAGACAGGAGGGAGGTCCTCCGCTATCTGGGGTACAGGGGTCAGGAGGCTGACGGGGCAGTGGCGG
>ULXK01004787.1_pt1 | contig 14255 bp, 17 predicted proteins | sample 1961201 | NCBI WGS metagenome assembly ULXK01 (sample SAMEA4835836, study PRJEB28245) | human gut metagenome | biome: gut microbiome; material: fecal sample | place: Denmark | collected 2008
CATGCCGGAGACCATGAGCGTGGAGCGCCGCCAGCTGATGAGGGCCTACGGCGCTGAGCTGGTGCTGACAGAGGGCTCCAAGGGCATGAGCGGCGCCATTGCCAAGGCGGAGGAGCTGGCCCGTGAGATCCCCGGCGGCTTTGTCCCCGGTCAGTTTGTCAATGCCGCCAATCCCAAGGCACACTTCGAGACCACCGGCCCGGAGATCTATGAGGATACCGACGGCAAGGTGGACTACTTCGTGGCCGGTGTCGGCACCGGCGGCACCATCACCGGTGTGGGGCAGTATCTGAAGTCCCGGAACCCGGAGGTGAAGGTGGTGGCCGTGGAGCCCAAGAGTTCCGCCGTTCTCTCCACCGGCGTGGCCGGCGCCCACAAGATCCAGGGCATCGGCGCAGGCTTCGTGCCGCAGGTGCTGGATACCAGGGTCTATGACGAGATCATCCCTGTGGAGAACGATGACGCCTTTGCGCTGGGTAAGGAAATGGGCCGCAGCGAGGGCGTGCTGGTGGGCATCTCCTCCGGCGCTGCGCTGTGGGCCGCCATTGAGATCTCCAAGCGGCCCGGCAGCGAGGGCAAGACCATCGTGGTGCTGCTGCCGGATACCGGCGACCGTTATCTCTCCACACCGCTGTTTGCCGACTGAGGCTCTTCCTTTGCTATCTTCTTTTTCCTTCCTTTTACTCTTTTTTACCCCTCTCTCTGCCCGAAAGGGCAAGGGGCAAAGACCCGGTATCCTGTCGATACCGGGTCTTTGCTCTGTTCTTTTCCGGTAGCGCTTACAGTCCCAGCAGCTTCGCCTTCAGCACGGCGGCCACGGTCTTGCCGTCCTCGATCTCGCCGGAGAGGCACCGTGCCAGCAGCGTATCGAAGGGGAGACGCCGCACCTGCAAAAATTCGTCGGCGTCGGGGTGCGTTGCCCCAAAGGTCAGGTCACGGGCCAGATACAGGTGCAGCACCTCGCCGTAGCAGCCGGGAGAAGGCAGAACGGCCCCCAGCGGTTGCCAGTGAGTGGCCTCGGCGCCGGTCTCCTCCCTCAGTTCCCGCCGGGCCGTAGTCAGCGGGTCCTCGCCGGGCTCCCGCTTTCCGGCGGGGATCTCCAGCAGCGTCCGGCCAAACACATAGCGGTACTGCTCCACCAGCACGGCGCAGTCCTCGTCATCCAGCGCCAAGATCCCCACGCCGCCGGGGTGGCGTACCACCTCCCGTGTGGAGGTATTGCCGTTGGGCAGGGACACGGTATCCACCTGCACGTCGATGATGCGGCCATGGTAGATCTCCCGGCGGGAGAGCAGCTGTTCGGTCAGGTTCATAGTGATATCCTCCTTGCGTTCTTTCTGCAGTATACCACGGCAGAGGCTGTGTGCCAAGAGGGCTTCTCTATCGGCAGTGCGGCGCATATTTCGGACTTGTAATCAGCGGCGGAACGTGGTATACTATATGCCACACTTCATGAAAGGAGCGCTTCCCATGGAAAAGCGTGGCATTAAGATCGCTGCACAGAACCGCAAGGCGTACCACGACTACTTCGTGGAGGAGCGCTATGAGGCGGGCATCGAGCTGGCCGGGACGGAGGTCAAGTCCATCCGGGGCGGGCGGGTGAATCTGAAGGATTCCTACTGCGTGGCCAAGGACGGTGAGCTGTTCGCCCTGAGTATGCACATCTCCCCCTATGAGCAGGGCAACATCTTCAACAAGGATCCGGATCGGCCCAAGCGGCTGCTGATGCACAAGCGGGAGATCCGCAAGCTCCACGATCTGCAAAAGCAGGACGGGTATGCCCTGATCCCTCTGAGCCTGTATTTCAAGGACAGCCGGGTAAAGGTGGAGCTGGGGCTGTGCAAGGGTAAGAAAAACTACGATAAGCGAGACGCCATCGCCAAGCGGGATGCAAAGCGGGAGATGGACCGTGCCATGCGGGAAAAGAACCGCTGACGCCTGATAAGAGAAGGAGAACGGATATGAGCAATCCTATTGTGACCATCGAAATGGAAAACGGCAAGAAGATCGTGGCGGAGCTATACCCCGACATCGCTCCTCAGAGCGTGCGGAATTTCATCTCCCTCGCCGATGCCGGTTTTTATAACGGCCTGATCTTCCACCGCTGCATCTACGGCTTCATGATTCAGGGCGGCTGCCCCGACGGCACCGGCATGGGCGGCCCCGGCTACTGCATCAAGGGCGAGTTCGAGGCCAACGGCATCCGCAACGACCTGCGTCACACCCGTGGTGTGCTGAGCATGGCCCGTGCGCAGGATATGGACTCCGCCGGCAGCCAGTTCTTCATCATGCACAAGGACTCCCCCCATCTGGATGGACAGTACGCTGCCTTCGGCATGGTCATCGACGGTATGGACGTGGTGGATGAGATCGCCTCCCAGCCCCGGAATATGCTGACCAACAAACCCAAGAAGCCGCAGGTGATGAAGTCCGTCACCGTGGATACCCAGGGCGTGGAGTACCCGGAGCCGGAGAAGCTGCCGGACCCCTTCCACAGCTAAGGAAATAACCGTCCGGGTGGGGGCGACCTCACCCGGAACGGTAGAAATATACAGTCTTTTCCCATACTTCGATACGGGGCTGCACCGGTTTCGACGGGGGTGTGGAGGCTGGATAAGCGGGCGGCGGCGCCTGACCGCCATAAAACGGGCAACTTAAAAATTAACTGACAACAATCGTATTGCTGTCGCTGCCTAACTAAAGGCAGCCGTCTGAACCGGAGAGGCCACAGGCCGGGGAAGGCGTCGTTGATGTGGCGGACGTGCGGCGGGTAAGAGTTGCCCCGCCCATGCATCATGACTCTACCAAGCCGTGCAGTCTGGGCAGTGCCTGCACGGGGCGGGAATCCTGAATCTGTCCTGCGCCCGGAGAAGGTCTTGTTAAAGCGCTTTCGGACAGGGGTTCGACTCCCCTCAGCTCCACCAAATAGTGCAAATCCGAACTCATTCTTTTTCGTGAAGCACTGTGTCGGATTTGTTTTCATAGTAGAGGACGTAGGTTAAACTGCGTCCTCTTTTTTAGGTGTCTCGTAAGTAAGAGCCTGTTTGGAATCTCCAATGCCAGCAGTGGTCGGGTCAGTCACGATACCGAGAATCGTGAGGACTGCGAACAGGGCATTTACGACTGCCAACAGCTTGTCTCCCAGCTCACCCAAATCGAGAGTGTAACCGAAGACAGCGGCAATCACCTGTACCAGCAGAAGCACCGCCGGAATCAGAGCAATCCAAAAGTTCTTGTTTTTGATACGCACTTTCCAGTTAATCATGTTGATTTCCTCCTTAAAATTGATGTTTGAAGTAGTTAAAGTAGCTGTTCTTGGCTTTTTTCGTATAACTTCCTCTATATACGCGCGTATCTATAAAAAGTTTACGCAAAAACCGATTTTCAACTACTTTTACTACTTGGGTTAAAACAGCTTATTGACCTCGGACTGCACTTCGCTCGGGTCATAACCAGCCTGTTTCAGACGATTTACACGGTCTGTACCGTTGCCCCACGAAGACCAGCGAGCGTCAGAGCAAGTACCGTTGTAGATTTCCTTGGCGATTTCAGCCGCAGATTTCTTCGCAATACCAGCCGCAGTGCCGGACTTGGTAGTGATAAAAGCGTCATAGCCAGCGGCTTTCAGCTTCGCCATCATGTTCTCGGCATTGGACTTCTGACTGTAAGCACCGACCTGTACCTTGTACAGATTACCCATCTGTACGATGTAGGTATCGAAGCCAGCGGCTTTCAGTTTTGCCGCCCATGCGTCAGCGTTGGAACGCTTCGAGAACGCCCCTGTCTGCACCCTGTACAGCGTTTTACCGTTAGAGGGTACATCTACCTTACCAGTATCGGTAGAGCCGCCTGTGAGACGCTTAGTGACCTCTGCGGCAAGGTTGCCGAGACGGTTGTACAGCCAGTCTCCCGGGCAAGATTTGTTAGCGAACCATCTATGTACCGTCAGTACCATTTCATCGGACTTCGGCGCATAGGCAAGGGTCTTATTCTTATCGCCCAGCCACAAGAGCTTGCTCTTGCCGTTACGCTGACAAATATCAACGCACAGGTTCACGAGAGACGCATACACAGCGTCATTGAACGCATACGGAGCAGTCTTATCAGACGCACACTCGATAGTAACTGCTCGCTGGTCGTTCTCACGACTGGAAGAACACCACGAACGATTTTTCTCCTCAACGCTCATGGAGATACGACCGTCAGTGCCGATACCGTAGTTGCAACTCGCCTGTCGAGAGGTACTGATAAAACAGCCACAGATACTCTCTGCGGAGAGCTGACCTACTACACAATGCGGCGTGATACGGTCAATGGAATGGGTTCTCTGCCCGGAATGGTTCGGGGAGAGCTTGGTGTAGACCACCAAAGGACTGTTGCTCACTTTTGTTTCCTCCTTCTTGTCATAATCGGTTAAATGCCATGTCTCAATAACACGCATGAGGTTGTCCACATACTTATGAGAAGTGGCATAGCCATCGGCTTTGATATTCTCAAGGTATTTCCGAGGGTCGGTAACGCCTTTGAGATTTTTATAGTTCGGAATGTTGATGAAATCGAAGTAGCCGATAACTCCGTTTTCCATATCCTTGAACTTACACCACTGCATAGCAGAACTGGTGTAACTGCCGTCTGCGTTCTGCTCACTTCCTACCATGTGATAGATACCAATACAGGTCTTGCAACGACCTTTCCGGTATTTCAGACCAAAATAGTTATGAGCGTTTACAGCCAGCTCGGAAGTGCCGTAGCCACTTTCCAACACCGCTTGAGCGATGATAGGTGACACGACCTCGATTCCGTACACCGGGGCGTACTTCTTGATATACGCCGCAACGGTTTTGACAAAATCTGAATGGTTCATCGGGTATCACCCCTTTCATACCCACCATCATTTTCTTGGCTTACCGTGGTAGATTTCTTCTTCCTCGTATCGGTCAAGTCGGTGGTGTGCGGATTTCGTAGACTGCTCAACCATCACGACACGCTCGGACAGGTCGTTGACCTTTACCTTAACGTCTGTGATTTCCTTGCGGATTTCTTTCGTATCATCACTGATAGAATCCAGCTTTTGAGACAGAATAGCGTCAACCTGTGCTTTCTTACTCACCTCGTCATTATTGGCTCGACTATTGCTCTTGAAAGCAAAGTACACGGCGGCAACAACGGAGACGAAGGTAAGAATCTGATTGAACTCAATGCTCACATTTCTTGTCCTCCTCTTTTAGAATGTGAGGGAGAGCCGGGAGTGACCCTCCCTCATGCCGCCTTATTCCGTGATAAGGTCTTCCAGCTCAAGGTCAATGAGCATTTCCTTAACCTGTTCCTTGAGAACAGCCGGAACGCTTGCGTAAGTACGCTTACCCTTGACAATGAGTGCTACATAGATAACAGCCATGTTTTTCACCTCCTTCCTGTTGAGCCATAGCAAAATGCGCCACAGCATGATTATTCCTCCAACAGCTTCTTGACTTCCTCTCGGAGCTGTTCGGGTACATCGTTAATGGTCTTGAGACCTTTGCGAATCAGTGCAACGTAAATCTTAGCCATAGTTAGTTACCTCCTAAAACCATTTCGTATACTTCCGCAAGTGCCACCTGTACATCGGTGATACTATTAGAGGTTGCGTTGAGAGCGGCTACCAGCTTCTCCTCCTTGGTCTTCTCACGGAACGCAAGATAGAAAGTGCCGTCAGCCCATTCCATCTGCTGAATGAAGACCATATCAGTGTAGGTAGTCTCGGTCTCTCCATCGGAGGCCTTCATGGTAGAGAGATTATCCTTGAAGATAGTCTCGTCCACCTTTTCTTTGCTGACATAGTTCGTGCCGTTCATATCCAGCCCGGTCAGCTTTGTGCCATTGGCAAGGGTGATAGTGTACATTTCGTTACCTCCTTTAATTGATTGAATAGGGTGTCCATGTTACTTCGTTGTTTCTTACTCATTATTTTGTAATGATTCTTAAACCAACTCTTATAGAAGTCCGTAAACTCCTTTTCTGTTAGCTTCGGAGCGAGTTTCTTCATTCTCCGTCTCATTGCAGTAAGCCGTTTTGGATTGATTTTCTGAATCACCCTCCCGGTGTCCGTTAGAGAGTATTGAACTTGAAGAAATCGCCAATGCTCGGAGAGCTTACAGATTCTCGTCTTCCGGGTATTGACCGTGATTCCGAGTTCGTTCGCTATCTCGATAATGTCCTCAAGAAGCTCCTGTAAGAACTCTTTGCTCTCGTGGATAGCATAACTATCGTCCATGTAGCCAGCGTAGAATTTCACACCACGAACGATTTTGACATAGTTATCAATTCGTATTCGGTAAGAGATTCCAGCGGTCTGTGCCACTTGGTCTCCGATATTGAGGTGCTTTCCCATGAACTTTTCGCCTGTGAACAGCTTCGGGTTCATATACTGATAGAGGAGAGAATCAAACAACTTGTCGAGACAGTGTTCATATTCTTCATCACTCATGTACGATACATCAACCCTTGAGCGTTCTACGGTCTTCCGCAGAAGCCATAGGGCGTGTTCATCATCGACATACTGCTCAAACAACTTCAACAACACATCATGTCTGATATTGTCGTAGTATTTCGAGAAGTCTATCAGAAGAATGTACCCTTCGTTGCTACCATGCTGTGCATAATATTTCCGAAGGTGGGTGAGCAACCTCTTACGAGTGAAAGCGATACCTTTTCCGACAACGCTTGCTCCATTGTCATAAATGAGGTGTGGTTCAATCAGAGGATTCAAAACCTCGTCACAGAGAGCGTGTTTCACGATTCTGTCTTGAACCTGTTCGCCTGTAATACGCCGGAGCTTTCCTCGTTCATGCAAGGTGAAGTTTGTAGTTGGTAAGAACTCATACTCCATGTACTCAAGGTCTCGTTGCATTTTCGATAACTCCAACAGATAGGTCATGTTAAACCTCTGTACCTGTGGTTTCCAATCACTACCTTTCATTGCTTTAGCTTTACTTTCGTAAAGAACATTTCCATCAAATATCTTGCGCTGATAACCTCGGCTATCGTAATAGGAGGTGTCGCATTTAGTATTTACCATACGGAAGGATAATCTCTCCTTTCTCTGTCTGTGAAACGCTCGATAGGCTACTCAATCACAGAATCGAAATCCGGGCGAACGCCATTAGAATTGGAAGCGTTGTTGTAGTTCGCATTACCGTTGTTGTTGACATAGGCGAAATTGGAAGCGGAATCAGAGATTACCCTCTTGGAGAGCCGACTTGAACTTGTTGTCAGACTTTCTCCAACCTTTAAGAAGGTTTATTTCGGTCTGTATCATTTCAGCGAAACGAAGGTACTTGTTCACATCGACAGGAAGGGTTTCGATAGCATACTGCAATTCCTGTGTGAGCCTATAACACTGTCCGACTGCTCGGTCTTGGTGAACTCTACGCTCAATCAGTTCTTCCCGGTAGGTTGGGTAAATGCTGTTTGCAACATATACCTCCTCGGTGATATTACGCAGACAATCAACAATCACTTTTCGCTCGTCTGCGATGAACCATTCTGCAAACGCAGTGTTCTTTTCCATGAGCTTTTCATATCGGACTTTTTCATCGGGTGATAACTCCTCATACGGTCTGCCGCCGAAGGTTGTTTCAACTTTCTTCACGGCTTTGTCGAGGTCGTACCCGAAATCACGGAGCAGTAAATCCGTGACTTCCTTACGCATTTTGTTGAGGTGGTGAAATACCTCAAACTGTGACGGTTTTCGTTTCGATTTCAATACAGACACTTGTTAATAAACCTCCTTGTGCGCCCCACAAGGGGGCGCAGATTTAAGATATACAGAAAGCCGGGCGAACGCCAAGAGAATTGGAAGCGTCGTAGTAGTCCGCATCACCGGAGTTGTCGACAACGGCGAAACCGGAAGCGGTAATAACGTCTCTCAACCACCATGTCGCACGATTGCAAATACGGCTCGGCTCGTGCTGGAACAGCGGCAACTGGGATTTCTCGACACGGTAGTTAGCCGGGACATTGCTACCGTCAGAAACAGGGGAGAAAATACCACTGCCGTAGACCATCTGCTCGCACATAAGGTCAACTTCGGAATCGCACCATGCGCCGCCGGAAGCACGACCATTCGCAACAGCGTTCGTCAGATAGATTCTGTGTTTCAGAACATGACCGCTGAACGCACTCTTGATAGTGGTCTTAGCCTGTTCGAGATTGCTCTTGTACATATCCGAGCCGACATAGCCGCCAGCCGTAGTATTTGCCGCACCGCTTTCCCAACCGCCGGAGCTGGTGTTGTGCATTTGTGCGTTGTACAGGCAAGTGTCCGGCACGATAACTACATGGTGGGTAGTACAGTTCGTATCATCACTGTTGAGGTAGTAATCGAACGCCGCAATACGGTAGTTGACACCGCCGATAGTCCAGTAGTCACCGATGTATAAATCATCGAATGTACCAGCCTTGATAGCGGCATACTGGGCGGTAGTCACGGTGCTACCCAGCGACTTACCACGGTAAATTGCATTGTGCGCCCCGGCGTTGTTAAAGAGCAGAGGAGCGATTTTCGCTTCCGTACCCTCAACCGCCTTGGCTCTGAAATTGGCAAAGGTGATTTTCTTCAAGCCTGTGCCATCGTGAATCGGAATCAGACACGAATCGGTCGGTGCGGTGAACGCCGTGAGTTCCGTCACTTTCTTGGTTTCAATACTGATTGCACTCATTTTTATTCCTCCTTATATTTCCAATCTGCCACGATTGCATTACCCAAATCGTCAGCAAGAAGCGTAGTACCAGTGTTGTCAATCGCAACAGGTACAGTGAAAAGGTTCTTCAAGGTCATGTGTTCCAGTGCCGCCAAACGTTCGTCTACTTCGGTAATCTGATTTTGCAGACTTCCGGCAATATCCTCGTTCAGCTTACCTTTGATACCAGCAAACCATGTGTTAAATGCCGCAGTCTGCTCGCCCTCGTAGGTAGTCATGTGTTCCTCATAGGTCTTTTCGATTTGTGCCAAAGACGAATCGCCCTGTGCCTTGAGGTTGACGAAATACTGGGTCAGCTCTTGATAAGAACTATCACCCGAGCTTTTGAAAAGCTCCTTCTGCGTGGTGAAGTAGGTCTGAAACTCCTCATACAAGTTCGTGCCGTTTTCCAGCATAGACATGATGTAGTTCAGAGCTTCGTTCATACGGTTAGCGTCTTTTGCACCGAAGAAGGATTTCTCCTTATTGGTGTAGGTCGTAACATCGTTGAACGATACCGTACCATCGGAGTTATCGACCTGTGTGTATCTTTTCAGACCACTCCAAACAGCGTCCGTATAATCAGTAGGAAGTAATTTCCACGCCATTTATAACCCTCCCTTCATACCAAAATTCCATGTGAATGTCCTCCTTCCCTCACTCTCATTGGTGAGCCTGTCGTAAAGGTCAAGGATTGCTCCCTCTAAACGATTGAGTTCTTTGAAATCCATCGTATTACCATTGGCGGCATAGGTGGGAGCAGTACCGTAAGACCTCTTGAGACTGTGGGTATTGATGGTAACGAGGTTCGCTTCCAGTGCATTGATTTCATCAGCATAGAAGTAGTCCTTTACGGTCTTATCGCTTCCGACAGACTGAATAGCGAACTCGTCATACATCTTGATAGCCAACTCACGGAGGTATTCGAGGTTGTTCTTAATTCGATTGAAGTCCACGGCGTTGAATCTGTCCCCGGTGTAAACACCATCGACAGTCTCACCGTTCCAATCGGTTTTCGGTGTAGACCACGACATTTTAACCTCCAATCCTTCGGGCGGTCACTCGACCCGAAAATGCTTGCTTGAAATTGACAGTGTGACGGTAGATATTTACCCTCATACCATCGTGGAACTCGTTTTCTTGGTACACAATGTCGGTAGCGTCCAGCTCGGGATTTCCTCGAGTATCGTATTCGTACTCGATTCCGGCTGTATAGTAATCAGCCAGCCATGCGGCAAGCTCATTCGCCATTGTGGTATTACTTATCAGAGGATTCTTCCACTTGACTGTCTTACCACGAGCATTGAGAGACACCGTAGCGTACTTCTCAACGATTTTGTACCGATAGCCCTGTACTTCGAGCTTAAACGAGCCAGTGACATTAAATTTGATGGTAACGAAGTAGTTACTCCATGCCACTACGGTTGCCTTACCTTCGATTTCATCGAGCTTCACCTTATAGCCATAGGAAGGGTCTTGAATGTAATAAGTCTCGACCTCACCAGCGACTACATCTATGTCCTCATAGACAAGGTTTTCTTCTCGATTATTCTCTTGGTAGGTGTAACATGGGACGATAACCTCTTTGATAAGCTCCTGTTTGATAGCTTTCGGAGAGGAGGTCATGTCCCGGCGATTCATGGTGAAATCCACAACATCGCTCAAACTGAAATAGTTCAGCACGATACGGTTGTACGGTTCTGCGGTTTTTGTGAACTCAATCTTCATCACATCGAAATCATCGAAATCTCGAAGAATAATCGAAGTGGTATTGATTTCGTCTTTCTCAACCGGGTATTCATTTACAGGCTCGCCACCATTGTACGTTCTGATTGTGAACGCCGCCGGGAGAGCTGTACCGAAAACCAGCTTCAAACCGTAATAAGCTCGAATCGCTTCCATCGTGATAGTAACGATAGGATTCTTTGTGAATGTTCCGTTTGCCCCGGAGATTTCCTTCGAGACATACCCGGTTGTCAGAGCCGCTTTGCCATTTCTCGGAAGAAAGAACATCGTACCATCGGTAGGGGTGTAATTCCCGGCGAGGGTTGCATATTCGACCTTCGGTGTGTCCGTCAGCACGTTTGCGGCATTGGAGTAGGTCTCCTCGCCGTTGGTTGCGATGGAAGCACTCGGCATGAAATTCGACTTGATTTGAACCTTGCCGTCTCGAGACTGGGTGAGAACACATCGACAGGCATTTGCGATAATCTGCAATGCTTCTTTGTATTTCACTCTCGGAATCGGGTTGTTAGAGTAGAGCTTCTTCAAACGTGGGTCGATATAATACTCGGAAATCCCAGCGTCCTTCAAAATCTCCTCTGCCAGTGCGTAGTAGCTTTTACCAGCGGCACTATACAGACCCTTCACATACTCGCCGTCCATGTTGCGGAAAATGTCTTGGCAACGGATTGTAGCCGTGTTATCGTCACTTTCCCATTCGGAACACCACAGGTGGTTTCCTTGAATCCACTCGATAGTGTCAGAACCCGGGGTCTGATAACCGTACATAATATCCATTTCCTGTCCTGTCTCGAGGTAGTTGATAGCCGAGTTCGGGTTATCCACATTGAAGTAGTGGTCGTAGTTTTTCAGCGTTACCGAAAAATCGAACTGCGGAACATCAGCCCCGATAGGGGAAACGTAACTGTCAAGAGCAGAACTCATAACAGAATCGTTGTAATACACAAGTCCGTAACCGAACATGATAGAGTAGATACGCAAACGGCTTTGAGGATTCTTCATCTTGTAGAACACCAGCTTGATATAGGTTGTATTTTCCAATACTTCCTCGGTACTCCACTTTGATTTTGTATTCCCTCTAAACTCAATGGTCTGCCCGGTACTTCCAACAATATCGAAATCAACCGGGTAATTCTCACCGAAGTTAATCGTGAGACCCTTGAAATCCGTTGCGATTGTGTTCAAGCTGATAATCACTTCACATCGAGCTTCGGAAATCAGCTTGTCCGAGACAATCCCGGTATCATAGTATCTCCCTCCCTCGGTAGCCCGAGGGAGAAAGAACATAGAGCCATCTACTTTCGTGAACTCCTCCTCAAGAGTGGCATAGACCGTATCGTCAATATGCTCTCCGAAGATATTGTCCTTGTTCGAGTAGTAGGCATAACTGCCATTATCGACCGTAGCTTTCGCCTGTGCTTCTTGGTTCACAAGTCCGAAAGAAATCATAATGTATGCTCTCTCACGGAGAGAGGACTTCATGCTTTCTTTGTATGCTTTCGATACTTTCTGCATAAAACCCCTCCTTTACTCGCCAGTGTCGATAAGATTTACCTTGCAATTCCGATAATGCGTTGGAGTACCGTCTTCTGTCACCCAGTAGGGTTCTCCTGTACGGTCTCCGCAGTACATTCTTACGGTTTTGCGTTTATTTGTTACAGGGTCATTAAATTCGACATAGACGAAGAAATTGCTCAAGATAGAGAGAATCTGTTCCCATTGAGCCGCAGTGAGCCACGCCCACTCAAGCCCATCTATCTTGTACTGGTCTCGCCCAACTCTTTGACCTACAACAGCACCGTTAGCGTCTCGTCCGCTGTCAACCACGGTGGTTACGACTACGCTCACACCTCGTTTACAAGGTGGTAGCTCATAACCATTTATCGCTAAATATGCCATCGCTACACACCTCCTTTACTCAGTGAAGCTGAAACCGTTCGCTTCCTTTTGCGTGGTAACAGCGTCATTGATTGTACGGTTGCCGACCTTTACGATGGTCTGTTCCTTCTTGTCTGCCTGTCTCTTGGTATCGGTAGCGATTTCCTTGAGAGTAGGTTCGACATACTCGTGGTAGAACTCACGCATATTGCGAGACCACGAATCATCGGAATATGCACCGTCATAGGATTTCTTGGAATCTTCGTACACCGTCTGTGCCAGCGAGTTATAAGGGTCATAACCGCTTGCCGAAGCCAGCACGAGGTTATCGTTGATTCCGGCGGTACTTACGACAACGGCATTGATAATACCGTTCGCACAAGTCACAATGTCTCGAGACATGGACTGCCAGTACCCGGAGAACTGCGCCATACCGCTCACGATGGAGCTGTGCATGACAGAAGCAAGCTGGAATCGGTTCAGCACTTCGGTAGTACCATTTACATGACCCACCAGCTCTGCGCCGCTCTCACCAGCAACGAACATAGAGCCATGCGCTCGGTTCGTGCCGCCAGCATATTTCGGCATTGCTTTCCACATATTCGGAGTGATGATACCGCCGGAAGCGAACATCTTCACGCCGCCGTTCGCACCAACGATACCGCCGTTCGCCAGTCCGAAGAACTTCTTAATAGAAGTCCAGCCGGATTTGAAAAGCGAGATACCGACAGATACCGAAGTACCAACGAAGCTCGAGATAGAACTCCAACCGTTTTTCCATAGAGAGATACCGACACCTACGGTGTGACTACCAATCCAGTTCTTAATTGTTGTCCACCCGGACTTGAAAAGCGAAATACCTTGAGCGATAACAGGAAGACTACCAATCCAGTTCTTTACGGTAGACCAGCCGGATTTCAGCAACGAGATTCCTTGCGAAAGCGTAGGAATGTTACCAATCCAGTTTTTAACCGTAGTCCAACCCGACTTGAGTAAGCTGATACCTTGAGAAAGAACCGGGATATTTCCAATCCAATTCTTAACCGTAGTCCAACCACTCTTGATAAGGCTGATTGCTTGGGACAGAGTAGGAATGTTACCAATCCAACCCTTTACTGTCTGCCAACCGCTCTTAATGAGATTGATTGCTTGGGACAGGGTAGGAATATTGCCGACCCAGTTTTTAACCGTTGTCCAGCCGGATTTCAGCAACGAGATTCCTTGACTGACAACCGGGATATTACCGACCCACTCTCTTACAGAGTTCCAGCCGGATTTCGCAAGACTTACTGCTTGCGATACTCCCGGGATATTGCCAATCCAGCCCTTGACCGTCTGCCAGCCACTCTTTGCGAGTGCGACAGCTTGGTCTACGGTAGGAATGTTGCCTATCCAGTTTTTCACGGTAGACCAGCCGGATTTCAGAAGCCCGACACCCTGTTTCACAGCCGGAATGTTACCAATCCAGTTCTTCACAGAAGACCAGCCATCTTTTACGAGCTTTACGCCAGTTTCAAGAGATAGACCGTCTTTCGTCTTGTCAGACCACCAACCCTTTACGTTGTCCCACCATTCCGAAGCATTGTTTTTTACTTCGGCAAGGAATTGAACAGGCTTGCTGTTCTTAACCTTCTTTTTGAATTTGTTCCACTCGTCAGATATATTTCCGAGAGCTTCCTTAATTCCGCTCACCATCGAACCCCAGCTAACAGGTTTTCCAGTAGCGAAGTCTTTGACCCCATCTGCAATGAGAGCAAGACCGAGAGGAATACCAACACCTGTCAGACACAGCATGAGACCGATAGCGAGTTTGCCGAGAGAACCAGCCATTGATTTAATCTTGGTAAAAACTCCCTTGATTTTTTCTTTGATGGTTTCCCAGTTAATAGCTACTGCTGTACCGAGAGCCGCCGC